>Ga0155373_124_pt2 | contig 4291 bp, 2 predicted proteins | sample RifCSPhighO2_02_FD_106341 | JGI IMG/M metagenome (GOLD analysis project Ga0155373, IMG submission 106341) | Candidatus Staskawiczbacteria bacterium RIFCSPHIGHO2_02_FULL_42_22 | reverse complement strand
TCGCTCCCGGAGCTCGCCACTTCTGCCGTTGCCGCTTTTAAAAAAAATACGGATATCGCAGTCGGCAATGTGGTCGGGTCTAATATTTTTAATATCTTTTGGATTCTCGGAATTAGTTCGGTGATAAAGCCTCTGCCTTTTAGGCCGGAGCTCAACTTTGACCTTTGGGTCGTTGTCGCGGCGAGCGCGCTACTTTTTGGCTGGATGTTTTTGGGTAAACGACATACACTAGAACGCTCCCAGGGAGTCATATTTGTTCTATTGTATATATTGTATATAGCGGTGATAGTAATCAGAGGATAATTTCAACAACTATCAATCACGCAAATTATTAGTAAAACTAATGTTTATGATATATAATTTACTTTATATGTATAAAAATAAAATTTTGCATTTTAATCCTTATTTAAAAATTTCAAGTCTGATAATAATTTTGATTGCGGTGTCGTTAATTTGGGGCGTGTATAGAACCGCATATGCAGCAAGTGAATGTGTAAATTGGCAAACCAGTCATCCTGATTGGGTATTCTGCGATGATTTCGAGTTAGGCAACAAAGATAAGTGGAACCAGGTGGCAGGCAAGGCTACAGTAAATGGAGCCAGAGCCTATTCCGGAAATTATTCTCTACACATACCCTATGAAGATTTAATTCCGCCACCTCCGGCCACAGATATCAATCGTTTCGCCCAGATAGATCTATCATCACAAAATCTGGAACATTTTTTTGTCCGTGGCTATGTTAACTTTGCCAGCGGGGGGACCTATGCCGAACAAAGGAAGCTCTATTATATTTTTGGTAAAAACTGGGGAACAGGCGTGGGTTGGGATGTTATCACTTCAGCTTGGTACAGAAATACTCCTTTTCGCCATCAGGTCAACAGCAATGGTTATTCCTGGAGCGGATTACGGGTACCTAGTAGCGATACTAAAAAAGATAATGTTTTCAATTTTGACACCTGGTATGCCCTGGAGCTTGAGGTTAAGCTAAATTCTTCACCAACCTGCGACACCACCGGAGCTTGTGATGGTTTAGTCAGGGTGTGGGTCAATGATATCCTGCAACTAGAAAGGACAAACATTAAAATTAGAAACAATACTGAACCTTTGGGCAATGTCAGGGTCGGCGCCCAGGCGGATGACACAGATTTTATCGTGGATGAAGATCGTTATTGGGATAATGTTGTTGTTTCCCGTTCCCGCATCGGTATGTACGGCAATCCACCTCCTCCTGTAGTATCTCCTCCATCCGCAGAAAACCCACCAGCAGAAGTTACCCCACCATTAACAGAATTCACCCCCACAGCCACTCCAATTAAACTGTCCGCTAGTGCAACCTCAAACCAAGTAAACCTAACTTGGCCTGCAGTAAAGGGAGCCACAGTTTACCGCATCTACAATCAAAACAATATTCAGCTAGACGCAAGCACAGGCACAACTTTCACTCACAGCAAATTAAATCCAAACACTTCATACACCTACACCGTAAGAGCCCACAACGCAACAAGCAATGACATAGCTTCTGCTACTAAAACAGTAACCACAAAAGGAGTGAAGGACGTTATCCAAACCTTATCCAATGAAGTTACTCCAGTCGCAGAAGTCGCAGGCTGTAATGGCAGAACCTCAGGATTCAACACCACTACCGGTAAATCTTGTGGGGCAACTTCCTCTGTTTCTTCTGCTAGCTACAACTTCGGCACCACTACTTTAAGAAATGGTAGCAGGGGAGAAGGAGTTAAAGAACTGCAAAGATTTCTAAACAATGTATTAAATCTCGGACTTGCAACCGATGGCATACTGGGACCTAAAACCATCGCTGTCATTAGAAAATGGCAAAGCGACAATGGCCTAGTGCCTGACGGACTAGTGGGACCTTTGACGAAGGCGAGGATGGAAGCGGTTGCAGGTTTGAGTTTGTAAATTCGTTCATTACCCGCTAATGAGTGCCAAATGTGGTGGACGAATACATTCTCTTGACTTCGTTCGTTAGTTTGCTATACTAAGTATACAAAGTGCCGAAAGGCTCCGAGAAACCCCGCCAAAAGCGGGGTTTCGAGTTTCTAGAGGAAAGATTTTAATTTTTGCTTCATTTCATCAAAAAGTTCATTCGGAACCTCATAGAGCTTTCTTTTCAATCTTTTCACACTAACCAATTTCATTTGAGCTAAAATAGCAGAAACTTTTTGATTATTTGGGTCGGTATAGTTAAAATAAAAATCAAAATCTTTCTGTTTAGTGGAAAGTGAAATAGCCCAGAACATATGGTTGTTAAACTTTTTGGTAATCAAAATTGGGCGAGAAAAATTATCCCCGCTTCCATTTTGTTCAAAGCCGATATTCCTGCCTAAACTGCACATCCAAACTTCTCCTTCTTTTGGAAATTTATCAGGATTATTTTTATCGGCTTCGATTTTTTTCTTTAACTCATTCCAAGAGTCAAAATCTTTCATAGAAAGATTTTATCATTTTTATATTTATTTTCCTAAAACCTCTTCGCCCTATTAATATGACTTTTACAACAATATGCAATGGAAGGGTGAAAATACATCCTTTCCATTAAACATCTTTACAAAAAAGACTCGCAAATTCGCTCATTTATTTATCCACAGAAAAAGGAAGACAGGGTTGGTTATTTAATATTGTAGGTTATAATGATAAGGATGCTTTCTAAAGTGAAAATTTCCTCTAGGAAAATCTTTCAACACAAGGATAAGGCAATAAAATCTTTTTTGTCTGTTTTACTGGTGGTTGGATTAATTCTCAATGGATTCGTTACTATTTTTTCGGTTTCTCACCCTGCCAGTGTGGAAGCCGCTGATACTACTCACAAGCGCATTGAGGCCTTTCCGGCAAGCGGTACATTTACCGTGCCTGCAGGAGTAACTTCTGCAATATTTGAGGGCTGGGGCGGTGGCGGTGGCGGTGACACGGGAGCAGGGTCTGGTGGAGGTGGTGCGTACAAAAAGGCGACTGTCGCTGTTTCTGCCGGACAGGAGTATGTGATAACAGTGGGAGCCGGCGGGGCGGTGGGAGGAAGTAACGGTGGTGATACCACAGTATTTCGCGACCCCACCACCCACCTGCGTGCCGAAGGAGGTAAAGGCGGAGGGGCAAACGGAGGAACTGGCGGAACAGAAGCGGGCGATGAAGGAGATTCAGGATTCAATGGCGGAGATGGTGTCACTGCTTCAGGTACTAGGGCTGGCGGCGGTGGTGCTGGAGATGAAGCAAGCGCTTCTCTTACAGTTCCCGGCAACTTTTTTGGCGGTATAGGTGCAAACAACTTTTCTAGTCGTTTTTACGGTTCTGGAGGAGCTAGCTCTGATGCTGCCGAAATAGCTGGTTTCTCTGGATTCGCTAAAGTAACATATGACCTTAATGTGGATGTTGGATACCCAGTTATAAAGAGCTACAACTGGGGTAGGACTAACAGCGATAATAATCATACGATAAGAATGCCCTCGGGGATAACCGTGGGAGACTTGCTCATAATCATCTTTTCTGCAGATGGTCCAGATGCTGGCGCTGGGAGCGACCATACTATTGGTGTTGATTGGACTGAAATAGATCGTGATAGTGGCGCCCAAAATACTGGTTCTATTTTCTATAAAATTGCAGAGGGTAGTGATGCGGCCACTATCGCTACAGATGCAATCGAAGAGGCCGCGCATATTACTTTGCGTATCGCAAATGGAGGTATTCCTACATCAAATAGTGCTAATGGAAGTAGCACAAATGGCAATCCCCCAAGCCATGATGCTGGTGACACTGCCAAGTACCTCTGGATTGCGGCTATGTCCAAGGATTCTAGCGCAACAGAGACCGTTATCCCTGATGCGCCATCGGGGTATGAAGATTTTATATACTTGCACTCTGGAGCGAATATTACAGCCGGAGTGGATGTGTGGATGGCTACTCTGCATGAGGAAAGCGCCGACGGAATTGAGGACCCCGGAACATTTGCCTCGATCAATGAACAATGGGCAGCTTTCACCATCGCGGTGCCGTATGATGACAATGACGCGCCGCTGGTCACTGATTTCACCCCCGACGATAACGCTACCGATGTGGCTATAGACGCAAACTTGGTTATTACCTTTGACGAGGCGGTGGATGCGGAGAGTGGTAACATTAATCTTTATGAAACAGTGGGAGATGTTTTAGTAGAGGCTTTTGATGTTACTACAGACATTACTGGTACTGGCACCATCACCATTACCGCGAACCCTACCTCGGATTTAAGCAACGACACCAACTACTATGTAAAGATAGATGCGACAGCTTTTGACG
>Ga0155373_107_pt1 | contig 8548 bp, 12 predicted proteins | sample RifCSPhighO2_02_FD_106341 | JGI IMG/M metagenome (GOLD analysis project Ga0155373, IMG submission 106341) | Candidatus Staskawiczbacteria bacterium RIFCSPHIGHO2_02_FULL_42_22 | reverse complement strand
CGCTATTTATCATTGAAGCATATTATTCCTGTCGGCGTAGATGATCCGGCAAAACTAAACGGCGACATCAGTTTTGAGATGAAAAATGGAGACCTATGGTATCGTGACGCGAAGAAAATGTTGGGCAAAAAACTGGACTATTGGAAAAACCCAAGGGCAGCATTAAAACAAACCTCAACATCAGCGTTGATTCATTTTGAATTCTTGCCGCCGATAAGTCCAGCAAAGCAGAAAGAGATTGTAAAAGAGGCAAAAGAAGTAGTGCAGCTGTTCTGTGGTGGAAACGTAAAAGTTCTGATTCTGGATAAGAAGAATAATTCTGGAGTAATCTAATTGTCGGGTAAAATATATAAAACCGCTTCATTTCTATTTAAAGATGAATTTTAAAGAAGAGATAATCAAGCTCCTGGCGAAAGAGACAAAGCAGACTGAGGAAGAACTAACTAATCTTATCGCCGTTCCGCCTGATCCAGGATTAGGAGATTATGCTTTTCCTTGTTTCAAATTAGGCAAGAATGCCAAGGAGGAAGCAGAAAAACTAAAAGCGAAATTAGAATTACCTGAATTTGTTTCTAAAGTTGAAGTTGCTGGGCCGTATTTGAATTTTTTTATTAAGCATAATTACTTAGCAAGAGAAACTCTGCACTCTATCTACAAACAGGCCAAGCAGTATGGAAAACCGACCCAGCAAAAAGGGAAAAGAACCGTCATCGAATATTGCGGGCCAAATACCAATAAACCCCTCCACCTAGGCCATATCCGAAACATGGCTTTAGGAAATGCTATCTGCAGGATACTTTCTTTCGTAGGCAATGAAGTGCATCCAGTTAACATCATTAACGATCGCGGAATTCACATTTGTCAATCCATGTTAGCTTATCAAAAATGGGGACATGGAAAAGAACCAGATAAAAAGGAGGATCATTTTGTAGGCGATTTTTATGTCTTATTTGCTAAGCATGCTAAGGAAAGTGAAAAGCAAGGAGAAATTCTCAAAAATGAAGCACAAGAGCTGCTGTTAAAATGGGAGCGCGATGATAAAGAAACAAAGAAACTATGGAAAAAGATGAATTCCTGGGTCTTAGCAGGGTTTGCTGAAACGTACCGGCGTTTTGGCATTTCTTTTGAGAAAGAATATGCTGAATCAGATTATTATTTACAAGGAAAAGAATTAGTTTACGAGGGATTAAAAAAAAGTATTTTTCAGAAAGATCCTAAAACTGGAGCAATTGTAGCGCCGCTGGAAAAATATAAGCTTCCAAATAAGGTATTGCTGCGAGGAGATGATACTTCTATTTACATTACCCAAGATATGTATCTGGCAACTTTACGTTATCGCGATTTTAAGTTCCAGCAAATGATGTATGTGGTTGCTTCAGAACAACGACTGCATTTTCAGCAACTGTTTAAAATTCTGGAATTGTTAGGGAAGGATTATGCTAAAGATATGCATCATATCAGTTATGGTTTAGTCAATTTGCCAACTGGAAGGATGAAGTCTAGAGAAGGAACAGTTGTTGATGCGGATGATATTATGGGCGAAGTTGCAGAAATGGCAAAGATAGAAATTAAAAAACGCCACTCCCATCTTTCTGAACGTGAAGTTGAAGAACGCGCCGATTTAATCGCTCTGGCAGCTATTAAATTTTTCATGTTAAAAACTGATGCAGACAAGGATATCGTGTATAATCCTGAAGAATCGTTGAGTTTTGAAGGAGAAACCGGACCATATTTGCAATATACCTATGTCCGTACTTGTTCATTGCTGCGCAAAGCAAAAAATGAACACCATCTCCAGCCGACATACCCGGTCAATTTTGAAGTTTTTGCTCTGGAAGAAGAGTTGAAGATTTTACGACTTATGACTGCATTTCAAGAAGCAGTGGTAAAAGCTGCCGAGATGAAGAAACCTCATTTGTTAGCTACCTATCTTATTACCTTAGCCCAGGCCTTCAATGAATTCTACCATAAATGCCCCGTATTATCGGAAGATAAAAATCAAACCAAAGCAAGATTATTATTAGTTGATGGTGTACGGCAAGTGTTAGAGAATGGATTGAACCTTTTAGGGATTAAAATGCCGCAGGAGATGTAGATGGTTTTTTCACCTTTATGTCAACTCAACGGCGGATGTATGGGCTGCTGCGGACACGATTTTGAGTCGAAAGAAAAAATTAAACAGGCGGTTTTCAAAAATAATCTTGAATTCAAGCATGCTAATCCTCAGACAGAAGAGCAATTTATACAATTTCGGGATAGAAGACCTTCACGAGATCTACGTCACGGAGTTTGCAGAAATCTAATTGAAGAGAAAGGATGTTTTCTCTGCCCCCTGCATCCAACCAGACATCAAGAGAAAGATTTACGGATAGGCCATTGCGATACCAATTATTTTTGTAATGCTGCCAAAGCTTTTGAAAAATGGGATGAAGAGAAGAAGAAAGAATTTATGCTTTTTATTGAGCAAAAGAAGTTGGATAATGTTGAATATTCTATAAAGATGGACAATAATTCTTTACTGAAAGAATTCAATAGAGAACTTTGAAAAATAGGGATTTTACTAATTTTCTCAATACTTTGCGTTAGGGAAGTCAACTGACATCCAGATTAGGAGAGAAGCGCTGAAAGCCAGCTCGAAAAGTGAAGTAGCTATCCCTAAACCAAGAAGAACTGGGCTAAGCCAAGTCGGATTTGACTCAGTTGTAGCGATGACTATCCCCATTATCACAAACAAGACATAACTAACCAAGTGATAGACCGGAAGAACGTACGCAATGCGAGTAGCATGATGGCGGCGAAGTGCTGTAAGGACATAGATGTTAAAAAAGAAAAAAAAGAAGAGTATTGCTCCAAGAACTAATTGGTAAATCTGTGAAGAGAAACCGATTATGGATAAGGCGCCATCAAGCAAGCCCAGGAAGCCGATCAGGAGCGCGATAATCAGGTATGTTTTCAGAAAGCCCATAGGAGTTTAAAGGTAATTAGCTTTATATTTCTTTCTTAACCATAATGTTTTTAAAAGAGCATAATTCTTTAGGTAGCATGGGCCTGTGGTGTAATGGATAGCACAATCGGCTTCGGACCGGTTAATTTGGGCAACATAAAGGTGTCCAAAATCGATATCGGGGTTCGAATCCCTGCAGGCTCATATTTACAAAAAAAGGTGAACGAAGGACAAGTCCTTCGAACCTTTTTTAAAATGTAAAAACGTTAAAAAAAGGTGAAATATATGACAAATAAAGAAATTCTTATTACTCAGTCAGTCGCGATTCTCTGCGATGGAAATAATATCGAAAGAAGTATTCACGAACAAAGCAAATCTACTAACACTATGGTCAATTTTGATACTCTTATCCCTAAGCTGCTCAACGGCAGAGGGTTAAATAGACTTATCTATTTCAGAGAAGGGCAGAACATCTCTTCCAAACTGGCAGAAAGGCTGCATGAGATGTACTATGGCTCGGTCGTTCCCTGCCATAAGTCTGCGGACATTCCCCTATCGATCAAAGCGACCCAGCTCTCTTCAAAAGTAGATACCATCATCATCATGTCCGGTGATTCTGATTATCTTGATTTAGTAACTCACCTGAAATCAGAGGGCGTGCGTATCGAGATCGCTGCAGTTCAGGAAACGACTGCCAAGGCCTTGATTGAAGAAGCGGATCATTTTCATCCTATAACCAAAGAAGATTGGTTCTCCTATACACCGCCAAAATCTGGACCGAGAAGAGGCAGGCATTTTGAGTGAGGTTTAGAAGAATGTAGGATTATTTTTGTTTAAATTGTTGTAACTTATTAGTTGTAAATTCAGTAAGTTTTATAAAGTATTACTCGAATATTCTCTTATGGATACAGAACATATTGAACTAGCCAGTATTGACGATTTCGTTAGTACTTATTCTACTGGGAAGGAAGATGTTGAAGCTTATAATAGAACACAAGAATTAGTTAAAAAAGGAGTTCCAATACGAAAAATAGGGGATCTTATTGGTCGATCTTACGGCACAGTTATTGCGTGGAAAAATAATAAAAAAAGACCTCGAGCTATTTCCGGACTTGAAAAATGTTTGTCATTAGATCTTTTGCCCCTAGATATTTCAAATCATAAATTCCCAGCAATTAACATTTTAGCGGCAAAGGTATTTTGGACTGGACATTTATCCTGGGCATCTAACGGTCATCAAAATATGTCTATCCACGGTAACTTGCAAAAATTGGAAGAGTTACAAAATTACCTACAAGAGAGTCTTGATCTAAAAACAAGTATAAGACCTCAGAGAAAAGGAAAGGATAGTTTCATTCTTAGCGGAGGAACAGATAGTGCATTATATGCTAGATTATTGCAAGCCATAGGCATGCCACCATCCACGGCCGATAGTAATCAAATGCCCGAATATGTGCGTAAATTAGTACATTCTCAATCAGTGGACGATTCAGTTGTTCGGAGAGCCTTACAAGACTTTGTTCATGTACTGTTTGAAGAACGATTCTATGTAGCGCATGAAAAACATACCAACAGGTTATATCTTAAATGTTTTAAAAAAGAGGAAGATGCAAGAAAGTATGGAAATGAAGTCACGGACTTAATTAGAGTCGCTTTACCAAAACTTCCGATTACAGAAGACCACGTTAAGGTTCATGCTACTGCTAGAGAATCATACTTGCCTATGATATATCTGAAAGTTGCTGACATGGCTTCATTATCAACATATTATCCCTCTTTGTTGAATGAGAGTTCACTCAGTTAAACTTTTAAACAATTAAGTATTCTAATTGATTATGTTTAAGAAAATGAAATACACCAAAGAATATCAAAAGGATTTATTTCGTGCTCCGACATTTTGGTTGGGGGTTGTCTTATTCTCTTTAGGAGTGATATTTTCCTTTTTAGAAGTTAGTTTGTGGTCATATCTTCCTTTGATGATTGTAGGGTTGTTTCTTATCTTTACAACTAAGTATAGAATTATGGGAAGACTTGACGAACGCCATAAGTAAATAATTTTGGCCAAAATAACATTCTGCATAGCGACTCAATAACATTTAAATAAAATCCCCCTTTCTAAATGATATGGTTCTGGAGAAATTAGGAGATTCCTTAAAGAACACCCTAAGCAAGATCAGCAAGTCGCTTTTTGTAGATGAAAAGCTGATCAATGAACTGGTAAAAGACATCCAGCGAGCGCTTCTCCAGTCTGATACCAACGTGCAGTTAGTGTTTGATCTAAGTAAGAAAATTAAGGAACGAGCTGCGGAAACGACTCCTGCAGGAATCACCAAAAGAGAGCATTTAATCAAAGTTGTTTATGATGAATTAACTAATTTCTTAGGCAAGGAAGCGCACGAGATCAAGATCAGCAAGAAGCCCACGCAAATTATGCTGGTCGGCCTCTTTGGCAGCGGAAAAACGACAACTGCCGGAAAGCTGGCAAAATTCTACAAGAAGCGTGGATACAAAGTAGCAGTGATGCAAACCGACACTTGGCGGCCTGCTGCCTATGAGCAGCTGGAGCAGTTAGCGAAGGATGTTGGAGTCGATTTCTTGGGGATCAAGAAGGAAAAAGATCCAGTCAATATTTATCTGGCTTTTGAAAAGAAATTGAAAGAATATGACCTAGTCATTGTCGATACGGCAGGAAGAGATGCATTGTCAGAAGAATTAATTTCCGAATTAAATCATCTCCACCAAGCCGTGCAAGCGGATGAAAAGCTGTTAGTTATTTCTGCGGATTTAGGACAAGCTGCACAGAAACAAGCGCAAGCTTTCCATGATACTTGTGGTGTCACCGGAGTGATTGTAACAAAATTGGAAGGTACGGCAAAAGGCGGAGGAGCATTATCAGCTTGCGCAGTTACTAAAGCGCCGATCGTCTTTATCGGAGTCGGAGAAAAACAAGATGATCTGGAATTGTTTCATCCCCAGCGTTTTGTCGGCAAGCTTATCGGCATGGGTGACATAGAATCACTGTTAGAAAAAGCCCGAGAAGTGATCACAGAAGAAAATGCCAAAGATATGCAAGAAAAATTTCTCAAAGGAGATTTCAATTTAGTGGACTTATATCAACAGATGAGTTCCTTGAAAAAAATGGGTTCCTTCGGAAAAATTATGGAAATGATTCCCGGGATGGGTTCATTGAAGATGCCCAAAGAGATGTTGGAAGTGCAGGAAGGAAAATTAGAGAAATGGAAATACGCCATGGGGTCTATGACTAAGGAGGAATTAGAAGATCCAGAAATAATTTCTGCAGAGAGGTTGGACCGGATTGCTGCTGGTTCAGGATTGAATGTGGGAGAAGTCCGCGAATTGTTGAAGCAGCATCGCCAGAGCAAGAAACTGATGAAGATGTTTAAAGGGGAAGGAGATATCAATAAAATGATGAAAAAGATGGGTGGGAAGATGCCTAAGGGAATGATGTGAGTTATAATATTTTAATAACAAAATGAGGTGTGAAGATGGCTTCTTGGAAAGATTTAGAAAAATTAAATGAGACAGATGTTGCTGCAATAACTCGATTTATTGATAATATTAGAAGAACAAAAGGCAAATATAACCAGACACAGCAAGCGCTACTTGATCTTACAGAAAGAAATCTTATCAGAATTCTTGAGGCCTACAAAATGTCCAATGCCCCGTCAACGAAACAGAGAATTGTTGACGTTCCGGGATTTAATGATGCAATGCTCAAAAAAGCAAAGACTTCTTTATCGGCACTAGAAGCTGAGATCAAAGAACTCAGAGAAAACGCTAATACAATTTTAGCCATATTAGCAAAAATAGGTTAATCCCCGGAAGTGATCTGCATGCGTTACTCTCTCGCGCTTTATTGTTCAGACTTAACCGATTCTACTAGTGATTATCGTCCCGTTGGCGTGTTAGTTGTCAATGAAAATTCGCAAAAATATTCATTTAAACATTTATCTCCCCTGTATGGATTAGATTTCATGACCACTATTATTTGGAAGAACGTTCCCGCTATCCTCGAGCAGAGATTTAATGAATATCAGAAAGAGCCTAACCATGATTTCTATAGAGAGCGATTAGACGAGTATTATGGATTCATCAGTCAGCTTATAGATGAATGGTCGCAATCAAATATTTGTTTTTCTAATTCTATGTCAATAGAAGAGAATGGGAGTGTAGAACTAATTTCCGAAAAATTATTCAAACAGAAGGTGTTACGGAGACTAGATTAAGCTTACTCATTCCAGCGGCGTTTCCTTTCTAAAGCCGCACTTCTTGCAATACTGCACTTTGAACATACCATCAGCATACTTGTGCTGGCCTTCGTGTAAAGGTTTGCGGCACTCCGGACAATTTTGTAACATGGGGGAAGAAGAAAGTAGTAGTTTAAATAATTTTAGCCAATAGGATAGAAGGAATCTAGAAGTTCAGCTACACCGGCATAAGTGAAAGGTGTCACTTCTTGAACTAGAGCAATTTCTGGTTTTTCTCTTTCATGTTTGAGATGATGATAGATTAATACGTCCCTAATATCCTGACAAAATTGACTTTTAGCCCCTTCTAACGCAACAACGTAATCATGCAGACAACCATATAAGATAGAGAATTTCAACAGCTGCGATCCTTCAGAGACGTAAATATGGCTTTCATTCCTTTTATGTAAAGCTGGAAATTTCCTCTGTAAAAGAAGACGATCGCTGTGAGCGCCAAAAAAGATTACTGATAATTGGTCTTTATTCCCGGTGAAACGATTCTTATTCTCCTTAATAGAAATTCCTCTTTCCCCCACAAACTTTCTGGCCACAATCTCGAGAGACATTTTATAGCTCGATGATCTTCCCAGTCTTTCCCACATTGATCACTCTGGTCGAGCCGATCATCTCTTCGATACCATGAGTTTCGTGAATGTGTCCGCAGATATGAATGTCTGGTTTCAATTCTTCAATGGCCTTTCTAACTCCTTCGCTGCCGGGGAAAATGCCCAAACCAAGAATACTATCGCTGGGCTGCACGTGAGTCACCATTAATTTCTTTTTTACACCCTTCAATGAATCATGCGCTTTCTTCAGAGTTTCAAAAAATTGGCGTTCTGACAATTGGTGGATCCCTATGTCAGCATAACCGCAGCCAAAAATTCCGATGTCTCCTACTTTAATGACATAACCGTGTAGATTCTTGAGACCATATTTTTCAGTGAGAAAATTGACTTCCGCCAATCCTTCGTGATTTCCAGGGATGATGGCTACTTCCAGGCCTTTTTCTTTGAATGGCCCGATCAGCCCTTTGGTATCTCCATTATGATCCGCCAGATCACCGGCTAAAATGACTAAGTCTACTTTTTCTTCGGCTCCTTTCTCTGCCATTTCCTGCATAAAAAGCCGGTCCCCGTGTACGTCGCTTAAGGCTAGGATTTTCATGAGGTATTAAGGGTGAGAGCACTTTATAAAATTTTGCGTTACTTATTTTGCAGGGGTAACAAACTTATTTATAGTGCCATCTCTTTATAGCTTTCCTGTGTGGATAATTCGGTTGTCCTGGAAAGGATGCAACCATAGCAGCCTCTACTCAGTACTCAACAACTACCTCGGC
>Ga0155373_121_pt1 | contig 9468 bp, 9 predicted proteins | sample RifCSPhighO2_02_FD_106341 | JGI IMG/M metagenome (GOLD analysis project Ga0155373, IMG submission 106341) | Candidatus Staskawiczbacteria bacterium RIFCSPHIGHO2_02_FULL_42_22 | reverse complement strand
TGCTATCGTTACGTCGCCCCCTTGGGAAAGCTGAAATCAGGTCATCTTCTTCTTTGCTCCTCCTCAAGGTGGCGCAGAGGCCACTTTTTGTCGTCGCGCATCGAAGCTAACCTGATTTCAACTTTCTACGGGTTCAAAATTATATTAATGAGGCACTAGCCGCCGCCGCTTTTATTTTTCCCCTTTTAAGGGTAGGATGAATTCAATGAAAAACCAAGAAACGAACCTAATTGATACCATTGTCTCATTTTGCAAAAGGCGCGGGTTTATTTTCCCCGGATCGGAAATTTACGGGGGACTGGCTAATTCTTGGGATTATGGCCCCTTGGGCGTTGAATTAAAAAATAATATCAGGCAAGAGTGGTGGAAGCGGTTTGTCCATCAACGCCAAGACATGGTGGGCATTGATGCGGCATTGATTATGAATCCAAAAGTGTGGGAGGCAAGTGGTCACTTAAAAGAATTTTCAGATCCACTTATTGAATGCAAGAAGTGTCATCATCGTTTTCGGGCCGATCAAATTACTTCAAAAGATTGCCCCGATTGCAAAGGTGAACTTACTAATTCCCGGCAATTTAATTTGATGCTCAAAACATTTCTTGGGCCGGCCCAAGATAAAGCTAGCGAGGTTTTTTTTCGCCCCGAAACTGCCCAGGCGATGTTCGTGAATTTTAAAAATATCTTAGATACTTCTCGCCAACGTCTTCCATTTGGCATCGCTCAAACCGGCAAGGCCTTCCGTAATGAAATAACGCCGGGAAATTTTATTTTTCGGACCCGCGAATTTGAACAGATGGAAATTGAGTATTTTGTTAGGGAAAGCGAGTGGCAGACATCTTTTGAATATTGGTTAGAACAGATGCGCCAGTGGCTCCGGCACCTTGGAGTGAAAAAATGGCACGAAGTAGAAATTCCCGAAGCCGACCGCGCCCACTATTCAAAACGCACCGTGGATATTGAGTACGACTATCCGTTTGGAAAAAAAGAATTATACGGCTTAGCTTACCGGGGCGATTTTGACTTAAAAAACCACATGGAAAAAAGCGGCCAGGATTTGCGCTACACCGATCCTGAAACTAAAGAGCAATTTTTGCCCCACGTCATTGAACCCACGTTTGGATTGGACCGTTCGGTTTTGGTGGCTTTACTGGAAGCATACCATGAGGATCAGGCGCCAACTACCGAGGAAGGCGAAACCGAAAAAAGGGTAGTTATGAAATTTCCCAAGTGGATGGCGCCGGTAAAAGTGGCCATATTCCCCTTAGTAAAGAATAATCCGGAAATAGTTGCAAAAGCAAAGGGGGTGTATGATGTGTTGAAAATGAATTTTGTTTGCCAGTACGATGAATCGGGTTCCATTGGCAAAAGATACCGCCGGCAGGATGAAATTGGTACTCCTTATTGCATTACGGTTGATTTCGACACTTTAAAAAGAAGTGGGAATATTACGGTGCGTGACCGCGATACCATGAAACAAGAAAAAGTAAAAATAAAAAACATTGCCTCGTTTATTGCGAAAAAAACTTCATGAATAATCCAAAAGTTGCTGCTATTGTCCCGGCATTTAATGAAGAAAAAAATATATCCTTGGTGTTAAAAGTGTTGCTACAATCAAAGGAATTAGACGAAATTATTTTAGTGGACGATGGTTCAAAAGATAATACGGCAATGGTGGGTCGCCAATTAGGAGTAATGGTATTGCAACTACCAAAAAATATTGGAAAAGGGGGCGCCATGAAGCAGGGAGTTATGGCTACTGGTGCGCCTATTATTGTATTTTTTGATGCGGACTTAGTGGATCTTTCTATGAATCACATATCGCAATTAATTGGGCCGGTGCGAGAAGGGATGGCCGCCATGTGTGTGGGTATGCGCGGGCGTTTGTTTGATATGCCAAAATTAATCATTGCTATTGATCCACTTATGGCCATTGGCGGAGAACGGGCCATGCGACGTGAAGTGTTTGAAGGGATTAATCAAAGATTGCTAGACGGCTTTATGGTAGAAACCGCCTTAAATTATTATTGTATTGTCAAAAAATTACCGGTTGCCTACGCCGATTTAAAAGGATTAAAAATTATTGTTAAGGAAAAAAAATGGGGAATTTTAAAAGGGTTTGCCAACCGCTTAAAAATGATGTGGCAAATGGCAAAGATACGAGGTTTGATTATTTTTTCCAAAAACATGTTCGTGTAAGAAACTGTTTAATAACCAAAAATAAATGAAAATAACTAAAAAAGTATTAAACAATGGGTTGCGAGTGGTGGTGGTTCCGGTGAAAAATGCCAAGAGTGTCACTGTTTTGATTTTAGTGGGGACTGGATCAAAATACGAAACGAAAGATATTAATGGAATTTCCCATTTTTTGGAACACCTGTTTTTTAAAGGGACCAAGAAACGACCCACTACCTTAAAAATTTCCGAGACCCTGGATATGATCGGCGGGGCTTATAACGCTTTCACTTCAAAAGAGGTTACCGGATTTTGGGCTAAGGTGGATAAAAAACACACCGATGTTGCCCTGGATTGGATTTCAGATATGTTTTTGAATTCCAAATTTGAAGCCGCGGAAATTGAAAAAGAAAAAGGGGTGGTCATTGAGGAGTTGAATATGTATTTGGATATGCCAAGTTCTTATGTGTCTGAATTATTTGAAGATTTATTGTATGGGGATCAACCGGCCGGCTGGCGCATTGTGGGGGAAAAAGAACATATTCTGGCATTTAATCGCCAGAAGGTTATGGGCTATTACCAAAGTCACTATTCTTCAAAAAATACCGTGGTGTGTGTTGCCGGTGATGTCAATAAAAAACAGGTAGAGCAAAAAATAAACACATATTTTTCTCTAGTCGGCCATGTTCGGGTTCCGCCAAAAGCAGTTGCCAGGGAAGAGCAGGCGGCGGCGCAGATATTGGTTCACCACAAAAAAACCGATCAGACCCATTTTTGCCTTGGAGTGCGCGCTTTCAATATGTTTGACAAGCGAAAGTATGCTTTAAGCTTATTGTCAATTATCCTTGGCGGAAATATGAGTTCGCGACTTTTTATTTCAGTGCGCGAAAGGAATAGTTTGGCCTACTACATTCACACGTCAGTTGATACTACTACCGATACGGGGTACTTGGTAACCCAAGCAGGAATTAAAAATGAATGTCTTCATAAAGCTGTTGAATTAATTTTAAAAGAATATCGGGATTTAAAACATGTTATCATTACCCCCCGTGAATTAAAAAAAGCCAAGGACTATGTGCGCGGCAGTATGTCGCTGTCGCTAGACGCCACTGATGCCCAGGCCTCTTTTTATGCAAGCCAGGAAGTGATGGAAGGAAACATGATATCGCCTGAAGAAAAACTAAAAATGATTGATAGGGTGACCGTTAAAGATATTAAAAAACTGGCCGAAGAAATTTTCCAGTCCGAAAAATTAAATTTGGCCGTTATCGGGCCGATAGAAGAATCAGAGAAAGCCGGGTTGGAAGCATTATTGAAGTTATAAACGCGAATCTAGAATCTTGTATCTTGAAGCTGGAATAGAATAGACCTGTCCCTAAATAAGATTTGTTACGAAAATTACAGATTTTGAGCTAGAAATTTGATAGAATTTTTCGGCTTGCCCATAGGCCCGTCGAAAAATTCTAGCAAATTTGTAGCCAAAATATGCAATTTGCAGTAAAATCTTATTTAGGGACAGGTCTAATACGGAATTTGGAATTCCGCATTCAGTTATTCAATTCAAGATACCAGATACTAAATTCAAGATTCGTCGCATGGCAGATCAAACCTTAGATATTTCGTGGATTACCATTTTAAAAATACTCCTGGTGGGGTTTGTTTTGTACGTGCTCTTTTTGGTGAAAGATGTGGTAATTTGGTTTTTTTTCGCTCTGATCATATCAATTTTATTGGAACCGGCCATTAACTTTTTACGCCGTCTGCGCCTTTCAAAACTGCTGGCGGTGATGCTGGTATACATTTCAATATTTGCCTGCATCGGGCTTGTGGTCTATTTAATTTCACCTATTTTTCTTTTTGAAATTCAGCAGTTGGTAAAAAACATACCGGATTATTTTATAAAACTCAATCCTATTTTGGAAAGCATGGGTGTGGCGGTGGCCCAAAATTTTGAAGCATTTACCTCTTCGCTTATTGCCGGACTTCAGGAAAGTTCCGGTTCAGTGGTAAAGGCCATTTCGGTATTTTTTGGAGGAGTCAATTCCACAATTTTAATATTCGTGTTTGCCTTTTATATTTCTCTTGAAGACCGCGGTCCGGAACGGGCAATGGTGCTTTTAGTTCCTAAAAAATACGAACAGTATATTATTTCCATATTTGAGCGGGCGCAGTTTCAGGTTGCAGGCTGGTTTGGCGCCCGAATTTTATCGTGCCTTTTTGTGGGTATCGCCTCATTTATTGTTTTTTTCCTTCTGGGGGTAAAATACGCTTTTTTGCTGGCATTAATCAGCGGATTGTTAAACTTTATTCCATTTATAGGACCTCTTATTACTGCATTATTGACCCTTATATTTGTGGGAATATCCAATTCCTGGGTGCTAGCTGGCTACATTCTTATTTTGCTGGTCATCATCCAAGCAATCGAAAACAACCTGGTTACCCCGCTTTTGATGAAAAAGTTTTTGGATTTACCCCCCATCTTGGTGCTGATGGCGCTGCTTGTGGGAGGTATGATTTTTGGCTTCCTGGGAATGATTTTTGCTGTGCCCGTGTTTGGAATCGTCTACGAATTTACTTTGGAATTTTTAAAAAAAAGGAAAGAAGAACAACAGCAATTATCTCAGTAATACCAATATACAGATACTCACGCTAATTACCTGAGTTAATATTCTCCAGAAGTTGGAGATTTTTTTGTATTTAAAATAGTGTATTTTTTTGGTGTGAATGTAATCATGAGCGGCCATCACTTTGTTGGGAAACGCGTAGCTTATGAGCGTCAGTCCGTCCGGCACGATGGCAATTAAGGCGCCAATGTATATGAGTGGCTGGTTTTTTGAAACTAGGAAAATAATTCCCAGGCCCAGGATAAAATCCAAAAAGACCTTAGCCATGTCGGGCAGGGATTTTTTCCACTTTTTATCATGCAGGTTGTTAATGGAATATTCCACATGGGGGAACAAATCCAAAAAATAATGGCACAAAAAAGCCAATACTATGGCCAGGGGAATGTTTTCTATTTGGTAGCCAACTACGGCTCCCAGAAGCATATGGGCTAACAGTATCATTGAAGATTTATGATTTATGATTTATGATCTATGAATACATTATGGCAAAAAAATTCTACATTACAACTAGCATCCCCTATACCAATGCATCTCCGCACGTGGGTTTTGCTTTTGAGGCAATTCAATCAGATGTTATTGCTCGATATCATCGCTTTCTTGGCCAAGACGTATATTTTTTAACCGGTACTGATGAGCATGGGTTAAAGACCTTGCGGGCCGCCGAAGCGGCTGGAAAAGAAGTGCTGGAATTCGCTAATGAGGTCTCGGAAAAATTCAGGGATTTGGCAAAAGTTCTTAATATTTCAAATACGGATTTTATCCGAACCACGGATGAAAAAAGGCATTTGCCTGCCGTATACGCCTTATGGGAAAAATTCAAAGAAAAAGGCGACATTTATAAAAAGAAATATAAAGGGCTGTATTGCGAAGGGTGCGAAGCGTTTAAAACAGAAAAAGAGGTGACCGATGGCAAATGTATTTTTCATCCCACATTAGAAATAAAAATCATTGAAGAAGAAAACTATTTTTTCAAACTTTCAAAATATCTACCGGAAATTAAAAAAATAATTGAACAAGATAGTATAAAAATTATCCCCGAAAGCAAAAAACACGAAGTACTGGGAATGATTGAGCAGGGTTTGGAAGATGTGAGCTTTTCACGGTCTCGTGAAAAATATTGGGGGTGGCCGGTTCCGGGCGATGACGACCAGGTTTTTTACGTCTGGCAGGATGCCTTGCCTAATTACATTTCGGCTATTGGTTATGGATCTGACGATAAAAAGTTTAACATGTATTGGCCGGCGGATGTGCATTGCATCGGCAAAGACATTGTAAAGTTTCATGCCTTATATTGGCCGGCTATGTTGTTGTCGGCTGGGCTGGATTTACCAAAGGCCATTTTTGTTCATGGATTTATCAATGTTGATGGGCAGAAAATGTCAAAATCATTGGGAAATGTAGTTGACCCATTTGAATTAGTAAAAAAATACGGCGTTGATGCCGTGAGGTATTTTTTGCTGCGGGAAATTTCACCCACTGAAGACGGTGATTTTTCTTATGAAAAATTCCAAGCGCGGTATAATGCGGACTTGGCCGGAGGCGTCGGAAATTTACTGGCACGAACCGTCACTCTTGCTGCCAAGCCAAATTTTCTAGAAAAAAATCCTACTTCTAAGATAAAAAAAGAAATTGATGCAACAAAGAAAGAATACGAAAAACATCTTGACGGATTCAAGTTTAATGAAGCATTAAAATCCATCTGGGAATTAATTTCTTTTTGTGATAAATATATTAATGAACAAAAACCTTGGGAAGCAAAACCCAGCGATTCTCAAGTCATTTCTGATATTCTTTTTGGCTTAAGTGGCCTTGCAAAGATGCTGGAACCATTTTTGCCTGAAACCGTAGAAAAAATGAAGAAAGTGCTTGCTGAGAGAAAATCAGAAATACTGTTTCCGAGAATATGATGTAAAAAGCGGAAGTAACGCCTCGCGCCTTCCTTATTCACTACCGTTATTGCGTAAAGTCGCCAGATTCATCCCGCCCGAAAGGCGGGAAAATCCCGACTCAAGAGCCCGCAGGCGACGCGGCGATCTAGATTGCTTCGGTATGCCTCGCAATGACGATGGGGTTGCGAGGGGTTACAAGAGGAAAAATGTAACACGGAAAAATTGACTTAATAAATAAATTAAGGTATATTATGAGAAGCTCTTTTAGTGAGTCCTTCTTTCAAGGCCTAAGGCCTGGGAGGATTTAAAAAAGAGCACACGGAGGTAGTGCTATGCTGGTTTTGAGCCGAAAACTGGGCGAAAAGATCATCATCGGAGAAAACATCACCATCACCATTGTAGACCTGGATTTAAAGAAAGTCCGCATCGGCATTGAAGCGCCTCGCGATGTGCCGGTTTTCCGAAGCGAACTTCTGCCCCAAGAATCCAGGCCAAAAAAGGAGGATCGTCCGCCGGAGAGTCCCTTGGCCTCTGGTTCCGACCACGTCGTGTAGTTTTTAGGGCAGGGCGATCCGCTGATCGCCCTGCCCTTTTCTTTTATCCGCTGGCCAGTTACCATGTATATATGAAAGAAAAATTACCGAAAATCATCGATACCCACAGTCACGTCCAGTTTCATGCTTTCAATAACGATAAAGACGAAGTCATTAAAAAAACCTTGGCAGAGAATATTTGGATGATTAATGTGGGCACTAAATATGAAACCAGTAAAAAAGCCGTGGAAATGGCGGGGCACTATGATAAAGGAGTATACGCGGCTATTGGTTTGCATCCTATGTATGCCGCCGCTGAATTTATAAAACTGAAAACCGATCCCGATGAAGGAGAGTTTTTAATTCAAGAGCAAAATTTTGACAAAGAAAAATATAAAGAACTTGCATTGCAAGGCGGTCCAAAAATAGTAGCCATTGGCGAAATCGGTTTAGATTACTACTACAAGCCAAAAAGCGCCGCAAAGTTGGCATTGTTTAAAGAAAAACAAAAACAGGTTTTTTGGGAGCAATTAGGTTTAGCGCAAGAATTGAATTTACCGGTCATTTTGCACTGTCGCGTCGCTCACCAAGATATGTTAGAAATTCTTAAATCATATATCTTAAATCATAAATCATTTTTGGGAGGCGTGGTGCATTGTTTTACGGGTAGTATAGAAGAAATGCAACAATACATTGATTCGGGGTTTTACATTGGCATTAACGGCATTATTTTTAAATTACCCTTAGACGAAGTGATTAAAAATACTCCTTTGGAAAAAATCGTGGTGGAAACGGATTGCCCGTATTTAACGCCTTTACCAGAAGGCACAAAAAGAAATGAACCGATATTTATAAAACACACTATTCAAAAAATTGCGGAATTGAAAGGAATTACTTTTGATCAAGTTGCCGAAAAAACCACCCAAAACGCCAGAAAGTTATTTAATATTCAAACAAAGAGTATTCCCCGTCAACTTGCCGCGGGATTATCTTTTAGGAAGGTATCAAAAAATTCGGGTCTATAATGTTTTCCCGTAAAATACTCTGGGACAGAGTCCAGAGTTGCTTCATTTACCATTTATAGATAAAACATTCCAAAATCGCCCTGATAACCTATAAAAATGGCGCCTCGGGAATGTTTTTCTCTTAAAAAATCCTCGATGCAGCTACAGCTGCATCTTTGGTTTTTTAAGCTCAAAAACACCTCGATGCATCAATTTTTCTAACGATTCTAAGGGCGCTTCCGTAAATACCTTCCCCAAAATTAGGTTCAATGCGCCCTGAATATCAGCACTGTAATTGAGCAAAATCTTGAGCCCTACCTTGGGTAGGGCGAAGGACTTTGCGATTGAGTAGTGCTGATAGTCAGGGATGCAGTGGGCGTAAGATGGGGAAGTTATTTACGGAAGCGCCCTAAGTCAGATTCTGGAATGTTTTATCTATATATTATTTAATAGTTATTAATATATTTAATCAAGAAATGGACGGCCGTCCATTTTTTGATTATAATAAATAACATAATGAAAAAAACAAAAAAACACTCTTTAGTTGATAACATATTACTATACCTTAAAGATACTTCCAGGGATTTGCTTGATATAAGCGTTATGATAGTATTCCAACCCCATAAATTTATCAGGGAATACGGAGTGAGTATTTATGGGAGCAGTAATAGGTATTACACTTCTAATAGTGTTTCTAATTTAAGACGTAGTCCATGTTTTATTGTGAAAAATGATACATTTTATTTAAGTGATAGAGGGAGGATAAAAATTATTAAAAGTGTTATAGGCGACAAGAAACGAATTAAAACATGGGATAATAAATGGAGGGCAATTATTTTCGACATTCCGGAAACTAACAGGAAAGAGAGGAATTTTTTAAGAAAAGAATTAAAATGGATGGGGTTTAGGGAGCTTCAACACAGTATCTGGATTACGCCCTACGATATAGAAAAAGAGTTATTGACTTTGCTAAAACTTTGGCATACAAATTTCCGGGGCGATATAAGATTTTTGGTAATAGAAAAAATTACGGATGATCAATACTTTAAAAGTTTATTTTCAATCAAAAAGTAGACGGCCGTCTACTTTTTGATTGAAACCAGAAAAGATATTTACGGGATTTTTTCCTTTAATTTTTAAAAAATTATGCTATCATAGCATAATTGATGAACTCATATTAAGTTTCACCACAATTGTTCTTAAAAATTGACCGAAAGTTAATCATTGAATACGCCAGATATCGAAA
>Ga0155373_105_pt1 | contig 33864 bp, 32 predicted proteins | sample RifCSPhighO2_02_FD_106341 | JGI IMG/M metagenome (GOLD analysis project Ga0155373, IMG submission 106341) | Candidatus Staskawiczbacteria bacterium RIFCSPHIGHO2_02_FULL_42_22 | reverse complement strand
CGGCGGGCCTATGGGCAAGCCGAAAAATTCTATCAAATTTCCAGCTCAAAATTTGTAATTTTCGTAACAAATCTTATTTAGGGACAGGTCTAATATTATTTTTTTCCGGTTATCATATTTAACACATTCCCAAACCATTTTGACCAAGGATTTTTCTGGCTGGCTTCAGTATTTTGCGGAAGGGTTTCCGGCATTATAAAAGAAACTGCTTTTTCTCCCGGTCTTTGTAAATCTAATTCTTCTCGGGCAATTTTTTCCATGTACTGAGGGTTGTCTTGGTTTTGAATTTTTTGGGTTAAATTATCGTTACTGGTTTGAATATCTTTTATTTGTTGCTCTAAATTTGAAACTTGGAAATGCAATTCTTGGCGCCTTTTATATACCCTTACATCCACTACTACTAAAACCACCAAAAGAATTATTGCAGCTACTCCGACCGTGTGCAACAAAAACTTTTTAGCGCTATTTCTCTTCCCCTTTTTCTTAAAATTTGCTACCATTGAAGTGCGATGCCAATATGCGAATGCATACTATGGACATCACATCCAGAAACCGCACTCCAAGTCTTGCCGGATTTGCCAATCTTGGGCAGTTTTCACAAAAAATTTGTTCGGCGTAGCTACGGCTAGGCCTCACAAATTTTTTGCTCCAAGCCGCCCAAGATTGCCAAACCGTCGGCAACTTAAGTGCGGTTTCTGGATGTGATGTCCATAATGATACAAATAACGTTTTCGCATTAGTATTATTAGTATGAATTAGTATATTAGAATCGCATTATACTTATGAAGGCAAAAAAAATACTAAAAATAGTTTGGGTCATACTTATCTCTTTGGTGGGAATAAGCATGATTTTCTGGTCGGTAGGGATGGGTTTGTACTAATAAGCAGCCAAATTCTTTATCGCATTTTCGTATATTGATAATATTCTTTTGGCCGTTGATATATCCAGAGCGTACCCTGCTTCATATACGATGGAATTACGCACCGTGTGCGCCTGCAAAATTTCATCCATATTAGAAAGTATTTTTTTGCTATCGCTATTTTCAAGTAATTGCTCAAAGGTATCGCCCTGATAGCCCATGTCTTGCAGGGTCTCATACAAGTAGTCGTCCGCTTCTATAATGGCTAATTTCAAATCCGATTCAGACCCCGAATCGGCCCGTTTTTTGATCTTATTCCAATTCCGGGAGACCTTTTGCAAACCGTACTTTTCCTTGGAAAAAAATTCCGACACGTCTTGCAAAAATTTATACTGCAAATAAGTGCTATTGTAGTAAAACCAAATAACGGCACAAAAAAAGACAACGGTAAAAAAAATAAAAACCAGTTTTATGGGGAAAACGGCTTCTTGAATGCTGGGGGAAGAAATAAAATAAATAAAATCTTTTATACCCAAAAAATCATAGATTTTCTCCCAACCAAAACCGGTCCACTGGACATCATGAAACGTGTAGTTAAAAACGGTGATATCCATAGCTTTTACTTCGTAAAAGAAATTCTAAATTCTAAATCCGAAATCCTAAACAATATCAAAATCCAAAAGTGTTAAATTCAAAACGTGACGGGTTTTGGATTTGTGATTTTGGTAATTTGAATTTATTTGTAATTTGTGATTTGTGATTTCTTTTGCTTATTGTATCATCTTTTCCATGGCTTCACCAACTCCTAAGATTTTGTTTTCCTCAAAATAGTTACCAATAATCTGTAAACCAACTGGCAACTTTCCCACCTTGCCTACAGGCAATGAAAGTGCGGGTATACCTGCTAATTTTACGGCCACCGTATACACGTCAACTAAATACATGGCCAATGGATCATCTGCTTTTTCCCCTACGCCAAAGGCGGTAAAGGGCGAGACCGGCGAGAAAATGACGTCCACTTTTTTAAAGGCCTCTCTAAAATCCTGTTGTAATAACTTTCTGACTTCCTGAGCTTTTTTGTAATAGGCATCATAGTACCCACTGGAAAGCGCGTAGGTTCCTATCATGATTCTTCTTTTAGGTTCGGCCCCAAAACCTTGTCCGCGGCTTTTTAGATACACGTCCAATAAATTATTTCCCCCTTGCACGCTTTTTCCATATTTAATACCATCAAATCGGGCCAAATTTGCCGAGGCCTCGCATGGCGCAATAATGTAATAACAGGCAACTGCGTATTCGGTATTAGGTAAACTTATTTCCACAATCTTGGCGCCCTGCTCCTTTGCCTTAGCAATAGCATTTTTTATTATTTTTTCAACTTCAGGGTCAATTCCCTTTTTAAAATATTCCTTTGGAATACCAATCCGCAAATTTGAAATTTGAAATTTGAAATTTGAAATTGGTGCCTCGACGCTCGTAGCATCTAATGGATCTCTGCCTTTAATGGCTTCAAAAATAATCTTAGCGTCTTCAATGTTTTTTGCCAACGGACCAATTTGGTCCAGTGAAGAAGCAAAGGCAATGGCTCCGTACCGGGAAACCGCGCCATAAGTAGGGTTTAATCCAACGACACCGCAAAAAGAGGCGGGCAAGCGAATTGACCCGCCGGTATCCGACCCCAATGAATATACTGCCTGTTTTGCCGCAACGGCGGCAGCAGAACCACCAGAACTTCCCCCTGCAACTTTGGTAAGATCGTGGGGGTTTTTAGTCACCTTAAAAGCGGAGTTTTCAGTAGAAGCACCCATGGCAAATTCATCCAAGTTAGTTTTTCCTAAAATAACTGCGCCTTGGGCTTTTAATTTTGTAATAACCGTGGCATCATAAGGAGCTACATAATTTTCTAATATTTTTGAGCCCGCGGTGCATTTTTCTCCTTCAACCAAAATCAGGTCTTTAATACTACAGGGCACACCGCAGAGCATGGGGAAATCCTTACCGGAAGAAATAATTTCATCTGCTTTTTTTGCTTGCTTCAGTGCCAATTCCTCCGTTACCGTCAAATAAGCCCCGATCTTTTCATCGGTTTTTTTTATTTGATCCAAGTAAGCCCTAGTTGCTTCGGTGGAAATAAATTTTTTATCTTTAAATCCCTGGTGAAGTTGCGCAATTGTAAGATTTAATAAATCTTCCATAAATTTCTAATTACCCTAATTATTCTAATTAACCTAATCAAATCCCAAGTTTGAAATCCTAAATCCTAAACTCTAAATTCTAAAACGGTTTAGAGGTTGGGCATTGGGTATTATTTAGAATAATTAGAACAATTAGATTAATTAGAATAATTTCAAAGTTAAAGTATCGCTTTGACTTTAACATATCCGTCCTTTTTATCCGGCGCGGCTTGAACTAAGTTGTTGGCTAAACTGGCTGGCCTTTCTACCACCAAATCTTTTCTCGTCGCGTTGCTTGACACATTCGTAGATTCGGATGTTATTCGTAGATTGGGATCGCTTTTGGCTTTTTTAAGCACATGAAAGTAATCCAAAATCGCCGACAAGTCCTTTTGCATTTTTTCGATTTCTTGTTCGGTCAATTCCAGCCGCGCCAATTTGGCAATATGTATTATCTCTTCTTTTGGAAGCATTGAATAGATTGTAGCAAAATTAGCAAACCAAGAAAAGAATTGACAAATATTAATAATTGATTTATTATAGGATTGTTGCGAGACACCTACGGACCCCCCCCTCAAGCCGAACACTTTGAACTTGATTATTTAATTGCTTGTAAGAAGAAAAAAAGGGCAATTCAGAGAGAAAATCATATTGTTGATATTTCTCCTCTAAAAAATAATAAAATTCGGAGTGTTCGGCTTCAGATGGGAATGTAGGACCCAACTCCTTTTACGAAAGGGATACTATGCTTTACCAGATCAAGATCTTTTCGCCCGACCGAGATGAAGGCACCATCATCGGAGTCGTAGAGTGTCCATCGCAGGCAACGGTCGCAAAAAGACTCGGCCTTTTCTCTCGAGTCAATGAATTTGATGGCCAGAATGACTATTTCTCGCCGACCCTTCCCAGGGACGTGGTATTCACAATCGAAGAAGTGGAAAACCAAGGAGTATTCCACTATCCTCGCCAATTCCATGAATTCGTTTTGAAATGGCTCGAAAAGGGTATATAAAGATACTACCCCCCTCAACCAAAAGCCCAGGAGCGCTACACTCCTGGGCTTCTTTTTTTTAAAAATAAATCCGCAATCCTCTCCAGGCGCAGGCCCGCAGGCAATTTTTCAGCAGAAAAATTCTGCGCCTGGCTTTTATTTGCGCCAAGCGAGAGCGTTTTGCCAAAAGAGCATATCGGAGGGCGCCCGTTGTGGCGACCGAGATCTAGACCCGTTTGAAATTGCATAAAAATAACTGCAATTTCAAACGAGGTTGCGCTCTTTTGGTAAAACGCGCGAAGCTACAACGGCGCGCCCCATTCTTCATCCTTCTCCACCAAATTCTGCAGCGTATCAAGATTTTCCAAAGCCAAACCGCAACCCCGGACCACCGATGTCAAAGGATCATCAATAATCATGCAGGGTATTTTTGTTTCCCGAGCAATAAGCGTATCTAAACTCTTAAGCAATGAGCCGCCGCCGGCCAAATGAATGCCGTTGGTCATCACATCTGCCAGTAATTCCGGCGGCGTCTCTTCAATAGTCGTTTTAATAGCTGCCACAATTTGTCGCACGGATCGCTCCAGTGCCCGCTGGATATCATCATTAAATACCACCACTTCTTCCGGGAGTCCGGTCACCAAATTCCGGCCACGCATGGAAATTTCTTTTTTATCTTTCAGCGGCATGGCGCTGCCAATATTAATTTTGATAAATTCGGCGGTTCGTTCACCAATTAATAATTTATATTCTTTTTGGGCAAATTGGATAATATCGTCATTTAATTTATCTCCAGCAATCCTCAAACTGCGAAACGTAACAATTCCACCCATGGAAATGACTGCAACCTCCGTGGTACCTCCGCCAATATCAACAATAAAGTTACCTCCTGCATCCTGAATGGGTAATTTTGCGCCAATGGCGCTGGCCAAGGGCTCTTCAATTAAAAAGACGGTGCGGGCCCCGGCGTTTTTAGCAGCATCGCGCACGGCTTTTCTTTCCACTTCTGTGACACCACAGGGAATACCAATAATGACACGAGGCGAATATCCAAAAATACCAAATTTTCGTTTACTTCCCGCTACCGCTTTTTCAATAAAATAGCGCAACATTTGTTCTGTTACCTCGAAGTCGGAAATAACACCGCTAACCAGCGGACGAGTCGCGGTAATGTAGGAAGGCGTACGGCCCACCATTTTTTTGGCTTCTTCTCCAATAGCTAAAATCTGCCCCGTTTTATTATTAACCGCCACCACCGATGGTTCGTTGATAATAATTCCCCGGTCTTTGACATATACCAAAGAATTGGCAGTTCCCAAATCAATGGCCATGTCAAGGGATAAGAATGAGAATATTTTTTTGAGAGGATTAGTCATAAAACAAATTATCAATTATCAAGTATCAATTATCAATTAAGTATTAAATTACTAAATTATCAATTAAACGGCGTCGTTATTGAAAATTGATCATTGATAATTGAAAATTTTATGAAGTTGGCTTATCTTCACCAACTTCACGCTATTTTTGCTTCTTTCCTTAACCTCCACTGAATTTTTTGCCAGCGTCTTTTCTGAAATAACCACTCGATATGGAATTCCCAGTAAATCGCTCTCGGCAAATTTTTCCCCAGGAGTTTTTACCCTGTCGTCATATAGTACTTCAAGATGTTCCATTTGTAAACTCTTGTATAATTTTTGCGCCGATGTTGTAATTTTTTTGTCAGTCCCAAGTTGAATTAAATGCACCAAAAATGGGGCGACTGACTTTGGCCAGATAATTCCTTTTTCATCGTGACTTGCCTCAACAATAGCTCCCATGAGCCGGCCCAAGCCAATTCCATAGCATCCCATTAACACGGGTTTGTCGGTGGCGTCTTTATCGGTAAATTTCAAATCAAACGGTTTTGAAAATCCCGTCCCTAAAGGAAAAATATTGCCAACTTCAATTGATTTTTTTTCTTCAAATTCATTTGCCTTGCACTTTGGGCATATTGGATATTCTGCTTTTATTTCTTTATTAATTGAAGTGCTGCATTTTTTGCAAATATAAATAATGTCTTCGCCAGCATTTGTAATCGTCTGGAATTCGTCAGAATATTTTGAAAAACTGCCACCGCTAGCCAAGGTTCTATGGGTAATTTTTCCAATGCCGACTTCTTTAAAAATATTGGTATACACTTTTGCTAATTTTTCGTAATAAGCATCAAAATCCGCCTGTGTTGCATGGAAAGAATACAAATCTTTCATTAAAAATTCGCGCGTCCTTAAAATCCCCGACTTAGCACGCAATTCGTCCCTGAATTTTGTTTGAATTTGAAAAACTGAAAATGGCAAATCACGATACGAAAATACCATTTTTTTTGCCAAGGGGGTCACCACCTCTTCGTGGGTCGGACCCATGGCGTACTCTTTATCGCCCGATCCCTTTACTTTAAATAATATATCCAAGGTTTCCCACCGGCCCGTTTTTTGCCAATTTTCTTTGGGCTGCAAAACCGGTAATAATAACTCTTGCCCGCCAATTGCTTCCATATTTTTTCGAATAATATCTTCAATATTTTTTAAAACTCTAAATCCCAGGGGCATAAAAGAATACACCCCGGCCATTAATTGGTCAATGTATCCTGCCCGCACCAAAAGGTCGTGCGAAACAGAATCCGCCAAAGCGGATTTATTTTTATTGGTTTTGTAGAAGAGTTTTGATTGTAACATTTAATGACAATTGACCATTGACATTTGACCTGTGACATCGCGTCACCTTTAGTCAATTGTTAATTGTCAAATGTTAATAGTTAGATTATATGCTGGCTTTCACAAAATCCACCAGCCGCGGAATGTCAAACCGTACGGTCACAAACAGCGACATAGCGATTAGTATAAAGAAAAATACGGCCGTAATGGTTTGTTCCCAGCGCACCGGAACCGGTTTTTTCATTATTTTTTCGATGATTAAAAATACCAATTTTCCACCGTCAAGCGCCGGAATGGGAAACAAATTAAATATGGCCACCAGTACCGAAATGGAACCGATAAAATATAGAAAAAAACCTAGTCCGTAACTGGCGGCATTGGCAAGAAAAATGGTAATGCCAATGGGTCCCGCCAACTCAGCCCCCGCGGGAACTCCTTTTCCCGCAAATATATTGGCAAAAAATCCAAAAATGCCTTCCAGCGATTTCACCGTCACCTCCCATGTAAACATAGTTCCCCGCACGGGCGCTTCATAGAAAGGATACTGTTTTATAATGGTAGCTAATCGTTCTAGGGAAACTCCCACCGCGCCTTGGTCTTGCTCATGCAGGACCCTCGGAACCACATTGAAATTAAATTCCGTTCCTTGGCGGTCCACGGTAATATTTACCGATGACCCCTTGTTTTCTTGCACAAAATTTTGGAAGTCCGCTATTTTTTTTACCGCAACCCCCGCGGCAGCGCTTTTCACGCTGGTAATGAAATCCCCTGCTTGAATACCCGCCACCTCTGCAGGAGAACCTACCTGGACCACCATCACCTGCACCTGTATATCACCCGCGCCAGGAACATCGTTATCGCCTACTGGAACCTTAGCCCCAATACCAAATAACACCGAAAAAATGATAATGGCAGCAACCCAAAACGCAATCACCCCGCCAAGCACAATTAATATGCGCTTCCAAATGGCCAGGCCCGAAAAACTCCGGTAATCGTCTACATCCGACTCCTCTCCATAAATCTTCACAAACGCTCCAAGCGGAATAAGATTAACCGAATATATGGTTTCCCCAAAGCGCTTGCCAAAAATCCGTGGCGGGTAGCCAATGCCAAATTCTTCTACGCGCACCCCGAATTTTTTGGCAATGATAAAATGGCCAAATTCATGGATGATCATTAGTATTATTAGGGATAAAAATGCGATAAGCAACGTTATTAACATAACGAATTTTCAATTTTCAATTATCAATTTTCAATAAATTATCAATGGAGTGAATTTTCAATGACGAAAATACGAATTTGATAATTTAGTAATTTAATACTTAATTGATACTTGATAATTGATACTTGATACTTGGTAACTCACATTAACTCCTTCTCTTTCCTCTCCACCAACTCTTTAATCTTTTTCTGGTATTCGTCAATTAATTTTTGTAATTCCTCTTTTCCGCGAAACTTATCATCTTCAGAAAGCACCCCTTCCTTTTCTGCTTTTTGAATTTTATTCCAGCAATCCTCCCGCCAGTGCCGCAGGGTTTGACGGCCTTCTTCGGCTTTGGCATGCAGTACTTTTACCAAACTTTTTCGGTACTCCTCGGTAAGTAATGGTAAACTCAACCGTATCGCATTCTTGTCAACAGCCGACGACATGCCAAGGCCGGAATTGGCCACAGCCGCTTGTATGGGTTCTATATATGAACCATCCCAGGGTTGGATAATAATTTGGTTTGGTTCGGGCGATGAAATAGAGGCCAATTGGTTTAACGAAAACGTACTGCCAAAACAGGTCACTTGAATATCCTCTACCATGGAAGGATTGGCCCGGGAAGTCCGCACCTTATCCATTTCTTTTTGCAAAAAGGAAAAGGCCTTTTCAAATTCCGGTTTTACTTTGTCGATAAGTTCTTTAAATGACATGAAAATTAATTTTTAATTTCCAATTTTTAATTTTTAAATAATGTTTAAATTTTTAAAAATTAAGAAATTATTTATAAAATTGAAAAATTAAAAATTATAAAATTAGAATTCTAGCAATAGTACTTCCAGCGCCAACTTTGGGCTAGCGTTGGTAGTTGATACTTGCCTATGCAACGATTCTATTAATCGGAGGATATTTTTTAATTTCCCTATGGAATAATTATTTTGCATAGCCGATGGCTGCACTCCTAATTTTGCCAGCAATATATTTCTAAAATATCGCTGCAACACTTTTAATATGGTGCCAAAATGTTCACCCTCTAAATTCACTTTTTTTGTCCAATTGAATTTTACCGCAAGTTCAGCATGAATAATAGGCAGTAATTCCCGCAATGTTTTTTCTTCGATACTTGATGCCGTATAGTTTTCGAAGGGGAAAAAGGTAATGGTTTGGCAGCGCGAAAAAATAGTCGGCAAAAGTGTAGCAGGCGAAGATGAAATTAAAAAAATAATGGTATTTCCCTTTGGTTCTTCTAAAGTTTTTAAAAAACTGTTTTGGGCCTCAACGTTCATACGGTCGGCGTTATCAATGATAACCGCTTTATAATTTCCATAATATGATTTAAGCCCTAAAAAATTATTGACCTGGCGGATTTGCGCCACATCAATTTCCATCATATCTTTTTCATTTTTTACCGACGAATCACTGTTAATGGATTTTATGATTTGCAAATCGGGAAATAATTCTTTTTCTATTTGCTTACAAGTTACGCAATTGCCACAATATTTTTTTTGTATACTCAAATTTTCGCGATCGCTAAAATTTGAGTATAGGCAGTTTATTGCCTTTACAAACTCTTTGGCGAAATTCTTTTTTCCGATTCCGGCCTGCCCGCAAAGCAAGTAGGCGTGACTTAACTGCCCTGCTTTAAATTTACCCCGTAAAAACTCCTGCTGTTTTAGATGCTGTGTCATGATTTATGAAGTTATTCTAGCAGAATTAATGAGGCAAGAAAAGACCTTGACAAATGCCACATTTAAATATAGTACTTAATTCGAAGTCGCTCATTTCCTATGGCCATGTTTTAGGAGACCAAAGATGCGGGCAACTCAAATTTTGATCACCGCAATTACATTCACTATTGTCTCGGCTTTAACAAGATTGATATGGGTGCACCTGCTCTTTGAAAAACCAGAATGGAAAGAGGAAATAAGAATCATCTTTTTTGAGACAGGGGCTGTCTTTTTCTTTTCCATCTGCCTTATTATTCAAATTAATCTTGAGCGATGGATTGGACTTACCAAGGAAGCTAAAGTAAAAGAGGTTGAATAGAAGCCCGAAAAATTCGCCGATGTAAAGCCCGTGAACGCGCGCGTTCACGGGCTGTTTTTTTACATAAAATTCAGATTGCTTCGCGGCGGCCCCACGGGGCCGCCGCCTCACAATGACGAAAGTGTTATTCGTAGATTCGAATGCGATTAGTAGATTAGTGTCGCCTTATTTCTTGCTCATCACCACTTTCTTATACTCCTCCAAGTGTTCCAAAACCGTTCCCGTTCCGCGGATCACGCAAAAGAGCGGCTCGTCGGCTACAAAGCAAGGTACGCCGGTGCTTTGAGCCACCAATTCATTTATTTTTGGCAGCAGCGCTCCCCCGCCGGCCATGATAATTCCTTTGTTCATAATATCGGCCGACAATTCTGGGGGCGTTTCTGACAACACGTGTTTGACTGCCTGGATAATTTCACCCAATACATCAGAAATGGCCTCACATATTTCGTTATTGGAAATTTTAATATTGCGCGGCAGGCCCAAAATCATATCGCGGCCCTGGATTTCCATAAACCGCAACTCTTTTTGGGGCAAGGCCGTCCCCACTTTTATTTTAATTTCTTCGGCCGACTGAGTACCCACCGCCAAATTGTATTTTTTCTTAATGTATTCGGCAATGGCCATATCTATCTTATCTCCGGCTATCCTTACTGAATGAGCCGTTACAATGCCGCCCAGGGAAATGACCGCCACCTCCGAAGTGCCTCCGCCAATGTCGATAATCATATGGCCCGAACTTGAATTAATGGGAATACCAGCGCCGATGGCTGCCAAAATGGGCTCCTTGGCCACAAATGCCTGACGGGCACCGGCCGACAAGGCCGCTTCAATAACGGCTCGCCGTTCGGTTGAAGTGATACCGGCGGGAACCGAAATAACTAATTCCGGTTTAAATAGTTTAAAGTGGCTCGTCGTCCTTTTTATAAAGTAGCGCATCATGGCCTGAGTTACTTTGTAATCAGCAATGACGCCATCTTTTAATGGGCGATACACTTTAATATCAGCGGGAGTACGGCCAATCATTTCTTTAGCACCCTCGCCCACTGCCAAAATTTTATTGTCAGTCAAAGACACCGCCACGACTGACGGTTCATTTAATACCACTCCTTTTCCGTGCACATACACCAGGGAATTACAGGTGCCCAAGTCAATTGCTATGCGGTTGTTGAACATATCAACGAATTTTCAATTTTCAATTATCAATTTTCAATGACGACGACTTGCACATTGATAATTCAGTAATTTAATACTTGATTGATAATTGATACTTGATAATTGATAATTTTAAGCTGATACTCTTTTTATATCAGCACCTAGTCGCTGTAACCTTTCCTCTATCTTCTCATATCCGCGGTCAATATGAAAGATGTCGTCGATCACCGTTTTTCCGTTTGCCATCAGCGCGGCTACAATTAGCACCGCTCCCGCTCGCACATCCAAAGAATTTACGTGAGTGCCTTCCAATTCCTTTGGCCCAAAAACAAAAGCGCGGTGAGGGTCAACAATTTCCAGGTCTCCGCCCATTTTACGCAATTCTTGCACATACCCAAGCCGGTTTTCATACAACGGATCATGGATCAGTGATTTGCCTTGGGCTTTTACCAATAATGGAATAATAATAGGCAATAAATCAGTAGGAAAACCCGGATGCGGCAAGGCCTGCACTTTCAAGGGTTTTATAAACGGAGAATAAAAAACGGTAATCTGGTTTTCGCCGCGGTCAAAATTAACCCCCATTTCTTCCAGTTTATACAAAAACATATCCAGGTATTCAAAATTGATATTTTTTACCACCACCCGGCCCGGGGTCAGCGCTCCAATAACAATAAATGTGCCGGCTTCCAGGTGATCGCTCTCCACCGAATGTTCGCATCCATGCAACGCCTCAACTCCTTCAATTTCAATAGTATGGCTGCCTTTCCAGGTAATATTAGCCCCCATATTCACCAGCATTTTTGAAAGGTCTTGGACTGAAAGTTCAGAAGCCGCCCCTTTTATCACCGTTTTTCCCTTTGCCAGCACTGCCGCCAACATCAACGCCTCAGTAGCCGTGGGACTGAATTCCCCTAAAATAATTTCTTTACCCAATAATTCATCGCGCCATATATGGTAGACATTTCCTTCCCGTTCAATGTGCGCACCGATTTTTTCCAGGGCCTTTAATTGTATGGTAATGGGCCGCAAACCAATAACATCGCCACCCGGAGAAGAAATTTTAAATTCTTTTACCCTGCCCAAAAGCGATCCAAACAGCACCACCGACATCCTGGTCTTTGACACTTTTTCCAAATTCATATTTTCGGGGTTTACTTGAGCCGCCTGCAATTTTAATTTTCGGTCGCCCAGCCATTCCGTGGCAACCCCCATACTTTCCAGTACCGCAATGGTGGCCTTAATATCTTCAATTAATGGCAAATTATCAATAATGCATGGCTCCTGGGTAAGCAAAACGGCCGCAAGGCAAGGCCCTGCAGCATTTTTTGATCCGCGCACTTCAATTTCTCCAGCCAATTCCCTATTGCCATTGATGATGAAGGTATCCGGCACCGAAATTTTCAATTATCAATTTTCAATTTTCAATAAATTATCAATAGAGTGAATTTTCAATGACGAAAATACGAATTTGATAATTTAGTAATTTAATACTTAATTGATACTTGATAATTGATACTTGATAATTAGAAAAACATGTTTCATTCTAGTCCTTTTTATCACTAATGTCAACCCTCTATAACACGGCTTTAGCGGCGGATTTTTTGCGAAAAATCCGCCGCTAAATCCTCCGCTAAATTTGACATTCAACTAATAAAATGTTAATGTTTCGCTAGGTTTTGGAAATGTTCCAAAACAGTACTTTTCAATCGCCCAGAGGAGATTCTCATGAAAAAGCAGTATGATCTCGTGATCCAGCTCGGCTCACAGGTGATGTGCAAAGAGGAATTAATCGACATGGACGGTACGCGCATCACCACCTACTTCCTGGCACCTCACACGCGAATGCGAACAGATGCGTCGGCTATCGTCATTAGAAAGGGCATCGCTCCCCGCCTGATGATCTCCGGTGGCTCCAACTTCGGCGTCCGCTACGACGACAAAAAGATCTTCAACGCAGAGCACCCGACCCAGAATAAAGCTGCCTTCACTTTCGAAGCATTCGCAGACGCGGACTACCACCGCAAATCGGAGGCCGCCGTCATTAAGGACATGCTCGTCAAGGAGTTAGGGGTCCCGTCCACCAAGGTGTTCGCCGAAACGCTCTCGGCCACCACGGAGGAGAATGCGGAATTCGTGAAGATCATGCTCAAGCGCCGACCCATGTTCACGGGCAATGAGAAGCTCGCCATCCTAACGCTCCTGTACCACATGTCAGACAGCATCGTCAAAGCTCCTGAGGGAGACAAAAGAAAGCCCGGAGCACTCGCGGTCTTTCGCAGCGCTGGTCTCAATGTCGATCCCCTATTCGCCGAGAACGTCCTGGCCGATAGTGGCAGTAGGGAGATCGAGAGGGTCTGCGAATACTACAAAACACCGAAGGGTGGCAAGCAGTACGACGTGGATCGCATGCGGGACCTGCTCACCGAGGGCAAGAGCTTGACCGAAATGATGGACTAAAATATTATAAGCCCATCCGCGTTTTCCAAAACGCGGATGGGCTTCTTTTTTTATATAAATGAATCTTTTATATAACGCTTGTATAAAAAATCCGTCGCTTTCTGCAACGGACTTACATGTTCTTTTTGGTGGCACTATCATCTTGCGGCACCCAGCCCAGAGGATTTGACCAATCATGTATTCTGGCAGTATTATTAGAAACGCCATAAAAGAGCGAAAAATTCCATGGAACCCGTGGCGCTTCTAAGCAACATCGGATCAGATTGGCGCAATCCCTCCGACTAAGCCAGATTTTCTCAAAGCCGTCTTCTTTTCGAAATTGGTCATCGGGGCTGACCCCGCCAAAACGCACACAGATAACTTCAAGGCCTCGGCTGGCATACATTTTCCCCAACGTTTCTATGTACACCTTAGTGCAACCATAAAAACTTAGAGGATCTGGCTCCATGTCGCAAGTCAGCTTAAACGTTGAGTCCAGGCATTCCTGGAAATTATCAGCGTGAATGGAACTTGCCATAATCACCCGGGGCACTCCGGCTTTTACGGCAGCGCTGTAGACATTTTCCGCCATTTTTTTATTTTCCGAAACCACAATGTTTGACTTCCAATTTTCACCACTGTTCCAGGCCAAATGAATGATTGCGTCCATGCCCCGACAGGCCTGTTCCAGCTCTGTATAATCATTGGCTACGTGGATTTGCAAAGCGTCGGTTTCTTCATTCCTGGATTGGCAATCCACTAGCTTGAAAACAAATTCTTCTCGAAGATCCTGGGAAATAATAGTACCGATTCTCCCTTTGCCGCCCGTAACCAATACTCGCTTTTTCATGACGTCTCCTTATTGCAAGTGAAAAGAACCTCTTATATACTAATATTAAATTAATAAATATGCAAAATAATATATTGGTATCAATTACGGGGGACACCGAAAACGATTGGCAGGAAAAATTACAAGAAATTGAAAAACTGGGCATTAAAGAAGTGGCTTTGTTTTTGGAAATGTACAACAAAGCAGAAAAGCAAAAAATATATGATGCGTTATTGACATCCGGTATTACTAGTATTCCCTTAGTACATATCCGCCACGATATGGCACGCGATGAATTGGAATTTTTGAAAAAAAACTTTGGCACCCAATATTTTACCTGCCACGAAGAAAATTTCGCCCACCACGATATAGAAAAGTGGCGTGGGTTTTATAACCACATTTACCTTGAAATGAATTTCGACAATTTTGTCTCTAAAAAAGTAAATGTGGAAAAAATCGGCGGGTTTTGCATTGACCTGGCTCACTTTAAATGCGGTTTGGAAAAATTGAGCCGGGACTTTGAATACGTATTTGAACACAGGGATAAAAAATTATTTATGTGTAATCACCTTAATGGCTGGGAAGCGAAAAAAAATGTTGATATGCATACCATAAAAAACTTGAGCGACTTTGATTACCTAAAAACCCTGCCCAAATTTGTATTCGGAAAAATCATCGCCCTGGAAATGACCAATTCTATTAAAGAACAGCTGGAATTTAAAAGATATTTAACCCGATTGTTATCTGAAGGATTTGAAAAAAAATAACCCGAGCTCACTGAAGAGTCGGGTTTTCGATAATATCATACTGAGGTTTCTGCTATTTCTTTGTTTTTGAAAGGACCATGAAGAATAAGCCCTAAACAAAGATTATCGGGCAAATTTGTGGCAGTTTGCTGAATTTTTGCGTCAGCAATTTTATCGGTCTGGCCGTCACCGGTAATCCGACCGAAGGTTATGCCAATCCCCTCCTCACGCGCCTTTACAGTCCGGTAGTACCACATAGACAATCCTTTCTTGTGTTGCGCAGAGCATTCCTATTAAGCTCTACTCAAGCAACGAATTCGGCCTTGGGCGCAAAAAAAGAATCGTAGTACTTGTTTAATTCTTCGAAAGTATTAAAGGGACCGTAAATTATATAGCCCAGGTAAAACTCTTCGCTACATTGAGCCGACCTTTTGTCAATCTCTGCACCCGCTTCCTGGCCACACGAAACATTAGCGACCAGTTTGCCGACAGTATAGCCATCAATTCGGCGCTTGACCGGCACGAAAAACCACATGACTGACTCCTTTTGCTAGACATTTTCTTGCCAGGCACCAATACCCCCTCAAAGAACCGACCTAACTATAACACATATAGATAAAACATTCCAGAATCGCCCTTGGAATCGCCAGAAAAATTGATGCATCGGGGTGTTTTGGAGCTTAAAAAACCAAAGATGCAGCCGTAGCTGCATCGAGAATTTTTTAAGGGAAAAACATCCCCGAGGCGCAATTTTTATAGGTTATCAGGGCGATTCTGGAATGTTTTATCTATAGTCATCATTGAAAAAAGGGCTATTTTTGATAGAATACGGCTTATAGATAAAACATTCCAGAATCGGACTCCAAGAACCTGCCCATTTGCCAATCTTGACTGTCTTTCCCAAAAAATTTACTCGCCGTAGCTTCGGCTACGCCTCGTAAATTTTTTGGAGACGGGGCGAATTTGTTGCGACACATTACCCTCGCGTCTTGACTCCAAGACAACCAATATTGCCAAATGTTCTAGGTCTTAGGCCTCGTCCGTAAATAACATACACTTTTTCATCCAATCTGCCCGCCATCTTGGCTCCAAAAAATGCTCGGCATAACTTTATTATGCCTCACATTTTTTTGAGCCAAGGCGACAGACATCTTGGCGAAAAACTTGTATGTTATTTACGGACGAGGCCTTAAGTCCGATTCTGGAATATTCTATCTATTATGACAAGAAAAACCCGATTTATTGTATTTTTGATTTGTCTGGCATTATTTGTGGTTATTGCGCCCTACATTATACTCTATTCGCTGGGATACCGCATTGACATACGACGGTTTAACATAACGGCCACGGGCGGAATGTATGTACGGGCCTTGCCCCAGGGAGCAACCATTACCATTGATTCGCTTGCCAGCCAAACTACAGGACTGTTTTCTCCTTCTGTTTTTCGGCAAAATCTTCTTCCCGGACCGCATACCGTAACCATAAAAAAAGACGGTTATTTTGACTACCAAAAAAACTTAGAAGTCCTGGACCAATCGGTTACCAAACTAGAAAACGTAATATTAATGAAACAGCAACCGCGCTTTACTTTATTGCAAAATAACGTTCAAGAATTTTATCCCTCGCCCGATGAAAAAAACATCTTACTTAAAATCGTAATCGGACAAAAAATCAATTATCAATTAGTGCATCTTGAAAATAATCAAACAGAAGACCTGCTTTTTGGCGCCACTGGCAACATTTCCAGCGTAGCGTGGTCGGGCGATTCAAGCCGCACATTAGTGCGACTGGGGAGCAATTATTTTTTGGTAACATCGGTTTCGCAAAACCCAAAAATTACTGTGCTTGCCTTGCTAACTAAGGCGGAGGACGCTTCTTTTAATCCGGAAAATCCTAATGAAATATTTTTTGTTAAAAACAAAAATCTGTATTCCAATCAACAAACGCTTCCTTTAATAAAAAATATTGCCGCCTGGCACGTGGCAAATAATAGTATTAGCTGGTTATCGCAGGATGGATTTTTATATACCTCAACCACCAGGGGCATAGTAATAAATACCTTAACCAAAAAACCCTTCCCCATTAAAACCGAGGCGGCTTATAAAATATTGAGGCGAGCCGATATGACTTTTTTGCAGGAAAACCAGTCGCTATTTTTACTGGATAGTGAATCGGAAGCATTTAAAAACTTTTACAGCTCCGTTCATGAAATAATAACTTCGCCCGATGGCCAAAAAATTCTATACCAAAACGACCATGAAATATTACTGTCAAAGACACATATGCAAAACCCAGCGGCAGTATTTTTAAATAGATTTTCCGACACTATTAACGAAGCTCAGTGGCTGGGAAACGATTACGTTATTTTTACCCTAAGAGACGCTATTGTTATTTCTGAAATCGACACCCGCGGAAACGTAAATACCGTAACGTTGCCGCAAAAAGCATTGCTGACAGATGAGAATTTAATTGACATAAAAAGCCCTGACATCTTTTTTAATCAGCAGGATAAAAAGTTATACCTGTTAAGCGAAGGCGGTTTACTGGTTTCGGAAAGATTGGTGCCGTAAAATATTGATAATTGTTTAGCGCTAATATACACTTAATAGTAGTACCTTTCACATTCCTGCTTTTCTTTTTAAGGAGTGGTTTCATGTACGAAAACTTCACTGACCGCGCATGCAGGGTTATGGCCTGGGCCGAACATGAAGCAAAACGCTTTAACCATCAATATATTGGAAGCGAACATGTTTTGCTGGGCCTGGCCAAAGAAGGATCAGGGGTTGGCGCTAATGCACTTAAAAATATTGGTGTTGATCTTCACAGAATTCGCCTTGAAGTTGAAAAAATCGTCCAAATTGGTCCGGACGGACCATCCATAGGAAAGTTAACTAACACACCAACCACCAAAAGAATTCTTGACTTTTCCTACTTGGAGGCCAGGGGACTCGGCCACCGTCGCGTTGGCACTGAACATCTGCTTCTTGCAATTTTGCGCGATCAAGAAAGCATCGCATGCAAGATTTTAATGAATTTAGGAGTAAAATTGGAAGAGGTAAGACAGGAAGTTAATTTCCTTTTGGGAAATGAACCGTTGCCAAAATTAGAGCTGCAAACGGTAACAATTCTGGAATTCAATGATTCTACCCTTGAACAAATAATGCAGTTTCTCCGTGATATGAAAGAAGGAGAATCCATTGTCATAAAGAAAGTGTAAATTTTTTTGAACCAAACAAGTCGTATCGGAGGCCCCGAAACGACTTTTTTATTCATACCGTGAATTACGAAATGCCCGCTTGAGAATGACTTTTCGGGTCTTTTCCCCAAATTTTGGCTGCAAATGTGCAATAATTCTTCGACAGAGCCCTTGGCTATGCCTCAGAATTCTATCACATTTTCGCTCAAAATTTGGAAAAAATCCCTCGAAAGCATTTCGTAATTCACGGTTATATTTGAATTTGAACACCAAAAAAACCGCCATTGGCGGTTTCTTGGTGTAATCTTGGAGGATTTCTTTATCGTTTGGCCCACTGATGAGGAGTGGTTACCCACCCTCACTGAAGCGAGAAACAATATCGGGGATATAAACTGGCAATCACTAATTTAGCTAATTATATAACAATGGTTCCTGGAGTCAAGTTTAACACAGTATGTGAGGGTATATTTTTTATGTTATTTCGCAATATAATGATTCTTTTAAGATGTTATTTCTTTTTCTTAAATAATAAATAAATCTACTTGAAAGAATTGTGCCCTGAAGCTGAGTTTGTTTTGTTATGTATTTCAAAAATATTGCGTTTAATCCATTGATTTCCGAACTGTACTTAACTTTTCCGTTTTCTGATATTCTCAAAATGTTTACATCGAGTAATTTATGGTGATTTTGACAAAGCCAAAGACCATTTTCTCCATCGAGAGCGAAAGCCAATTTTTTATCTTTAGATAAAGTTTTATCCTTTTTTATGTCAGTTACAGGCCAAATGTGTGCACCATGAATGATCTGAGGAATTTCACAACCACAAAAAGCACATTTTTTCCCACCTAGTTTTTCTAAAAGATTATATACATACTCGATGGAGCGCAAACTATCATTTTCTTCAAAGTCTATTTTTTCAATTTTTTTGTTGGAGGTATAGATTTTAACAACCCCAAGTGATTCAATAGCATCTTTTGCTGTTTGCGGCAACTCTGTTAGACCACCGTCTCCAATTTGAAATAATTGAACTTTTGAGTCGGCGATTTCTGATAAAGCCAAACAAAGGATGGTTGTTTCGTACTTATTAGCTCCATACGTTTTTCCGTAAATTTGTAACTCGTTATTAGGGCCTCTTGTGATATATGTTGATCTATTTCCTCTATTTTTAGTTCTAAGCTGCTCTTTACTCGCAATAATATCTGCTGCTGTTGTAAAATGAACCACTGGATGGCTCAAATATTTTGTCTCATTTAGAAATCTAATCTTTGCAGTTTTCATTAGACGGTACATAAAAATAAAATAAGGTGTCTCGTAGTTACCGGTAATTGAAGGGTAAAAGTAAAAAGATATCTCCTTATTTGGATTTTTATCAAGAATATATCTCGATAGGGCGCTAGGAAGACTCTGAAAGCTAGAATTTCTGCTTCTAATGTCTGTTTCTGATATAGAAACATAGTGTTTTTTATTTTGATATTCAAGCACTACAAGTCTACCTATATTATATCCGGTATTATCAAAATCATATGTATAATCAGGACGATTCGTAACTTTCAAGCAAATATCAGATAGTATTTCTGGAGTTAATAAATCTTGATACAAGATACCCCCTTTTTGAAAATTATTTTTAATTGTAAAATGTGGTTTATTCATATTTAGCTATAATTTAATATAAGAACCTCGTTCCTTGGAATACTAGAATTTTGATCTATATTTATAAGGCGATAGTTGTTTAATCTAATCCAATTTTTTATTTCCATATTGGTCCTTCCCTTATACTCTATAACATATGATATCATAAAACGTATTGATTTATGATTTAATGAATCAGCGAACTCGAGTAATTTCCTTTCATCATCATGTCCCCATCCATTAAATCCTCTTTTCCCGTCATTATATGATCCCCTCGTTAAACGATATGGTGGATCCATATAAACAAATGAGTTCTTTTCTATTTTGTCCAAAAAATTTGGAAACTCAACACTTGAAAAAGTGATGTTTTTTTCTTTGATCGCCTTTGAAAAGCTAATCTTTTTTTCGAGCACCTTATCATTGAACCATCGCATGCCAACTGGATTGTTAAAATCATGATTTCCATTAAATCTGATCTGCTGGTTAAATCCATATAAGATAATCGCGTAGAGGAGTTTTGGATTCCGCTTTTCGATTGGTAGTGAATTGTAGTATTTTCTTATTTTCAAATAACTTTCTGTATCTTCCTCTTTCAAATTATATTTTTTAATCAGTCTTTTTACATAAAGAAGGTACTGGTAAGTGTCGCTTGTTTTAAATGACTCTACTAAATCTTTAACAAAATGGTTAACATCGTTGTAAATAATGTGATTTGCTTCAGAATTTATTCCAACATTAAAACCACCACCAAAAATATCAAAAAATGTACTTATGTTTTTAGGTAAATACTTTTTAATTTCTAGTATCATTTTTGCCTTACTTCCGATATAGTTTAATGGAGATTCATAATGAATGTCGGCAGAATCTTTTTTCTCAATAAAAAATAAGTACTCAAAGTGTTCTTTTTTGCCTTTTGATTTAAAATTTGTATATTTATTGTAAGAAATTTTTTTACATTTATAAGACTTTGTCTTCCCATATCTTTTTAAACTAGCTTCTATAAAGCTTTTAGACATAAATCCATCTGTACTATAGCTTAAAATAATATATTTGGCCTTTGTTTTGGAAATAATTTCATCGAATAAAATATGTGCTCTATACATTACGGACCAGTCGGATCTCATTGGAGAAACTGGCCTAGACCCAGTTATTTTACTTACGCTTGGATTGTCATCTAGTACTAATGTTTCAAGTAAGTGATATTGTGTGCCATATTGATTTTGGGTATACGGTGGATCAAGGTATAGAATGTCGCAATTAATTTTATCTATTATCTTTTCTATTTTATCGTTGTAAAATTGAACATTAAAATATCCAGAATTACTTGATTTGACTCTTTGAAGAATAATTAATTTCTTTGAACGAGGATCCCAGTGCTTCAAAAATGCTCCGTAAACACCGGCTGTATTAGATACGAAAGATATAGACTCAATAATGCTTGCCAATAAATATGAGTATTCATTATCGTTTATCAAATAATCTAATTTCCATCTTTCGATTGTATATCTAAAATAATCAATTCTACCTGCATTTTCGGGGCTGAAATACATTCTTTTTGAACCACCAGGTGAGTAGTTTTTATAGAAAAAACCTTTTCTTATTTGTGCGTTTGAATTTAAAAATTCAAAAGGGTCAAATCCTAGTTTTTCAAATGTACAATCTTTTACCACTATTCTTCCTTTAGTATAAATGACACACCATTTCAACATGTCATTAACTATTAAATCAAATGAATCTTTAAGTGAATCAGAAACAGCTCCTGTACCACAAAAAGCATCAAATAATTTTAACCTGCGCTTGTTATTTAAAAGCCCTCTTTCTTTCAAAAGATTCTTTATTTCATCAATTATCAGTTCTTTGTTTCCTATAAATCTCATAAATAATAATTTATCTAATTTTACCTTTTTCACGTTTCAATTTCAACATTCTTCGTAAAACACAAAACCACTCTAAAAAGAGTGGTTTTGTGTCAAAATTTAATTTGATAATCGTTTTCTGACGGGTTCTATTACCGCTTCGCCCACTGGGGTGCTTTGCGGGCGCGTTTGAGTCCGAATTTCTTACGTTCTCTCATTCTTGGGTCGCGGGTTAAGTAACCTGCTTTTCTTAATCGTTTTCTAAAATTATTATTAAAATCAACTAATACGCGGGCAGTTCCATGACGCACCGCTTCGGCTTGGGAATTTCTTCCTCCACCCTTTACCATTACGGTTACCTTAAATTTATCCAAACACTTCATTTTTTTCATAGAAGCCACCGAAGTTTCTTGATCTCCCTTTAAAGAGAAATATTCCTGATAGCTTTTGCCATTAACTAAAAATTGCTTATCGCCTCGAGTAAAAAGCCGCACGCGTGCCACAGCGGTTTTGCGCCGGCCAATGGCTTCAAAATACCGGTCCGGCTTTGAGGCGAGCTCCTTTTCGGTTGGAAAATCTTCCGGCATAATATCATCTAATTGAATATCCACGCCAACTTTTGGCGTAACCGTCATTACTTCTTCTGCTTTTTTTACCCGTGGCTTTTCCTTTATGGGAGAAGTAACTTTTTTTATTTTAGTTTTTTCTGTAACCATCATTTTTACTTTGTAAAAATCGCGGATATTCGCAGATGTTACGCGGATTTACGCGGATACGTTACGTGATCTGCGTTAATCTGCGTTTTATCAGCGTGAATCTGCGAAATTTTATTGCTTTGCAATAAAATTGAATTATTTTTGGAATCTTAATCGTTTAATTTGTTTTGCCCTTAATTTATTTTTAGTTAACATTCCCATGACCGCTTTTCTGAATATCTCTTCGGGCCCCTTTTTTAAATACACCTCTTTCATGGTGGCCTGTTTTAATCCTCCTAAATACAAGGTATGGTGATAGTAAATTTTATCTTGGAATTTCTTACCCGTATATTTTAATCCGTTAACGTTTTTTACCGTTACAAAATCGCCAATATCTTTATAGGGTGCAAACCCCACTTTATTTTTACCGCGCAATAAAACTGCCACTTCGGTAGCTAATCGGCCCAAGGGCCTATCAGTTGCATCCACAATATGATTGTCTCGTTTTATTACTTCCATAGCTTTTGCTTCGCAAAAGAAATTCTAAATTCTAATTTCTAAATTCTAAAATGGTTTAGAGTTTAGGATTTAGAGTTTAGGATTTCACACCTATTTCACTAATTCTATAATTGTCATCCTAGCCCCATCGGATTTTCGTGGCCCCAGTTTCATTATCCGGGTATAGCCACCTTGGCGATCTTTAAAGGTTGGCGCAATTTCATCCACTAATTTTTTTACGGTAAACGAAGATAATGATTTTGCCAATAATCGCCTATTTGAAACCGTATTATCTTTGGCCCGGGTAATGAATTTTTCCGCAACCACCCTTAATTCTTTTGCCTTGGCTTCCGTAGTTTTAATTTTTCCACCCAAAAACAAGCTGGTCGCCAGGGTTTTTAGCAACGCTTCTCGTTGGTTTTTCGGCCTTGATAATATTCTCCCTTTGTTTAACTTTCGCATCGCTTCGCTCAATGCGATTCTAATATACTAATTCATACTAATTATACGAATAACGTTTCCGTATTGGTATTATTAGTATGCATTCGCATATTGGCATCGCATCTACTTACTTCTTGCTTTTCTTTTTTGGCTTTACTTCTTTCTTTTTAGGTTTTTCTTTAGGTGTTTGATCAGCATTATTGGCACCTTCTCCGTCAATCAAAGATGAATCTTTTCCTGAAACTAAGGTAAAGTGGGATAACAATATGTCACATGCCTGGGAAAATGCTTCTTGCGGAGTCAACGTACCATCAGTTTCTATTTCAAGGCGAAGTTTATCAAAATCAGTCCTTTCCCCTACTCGCATATTTTCTACTTGGAAATTCACATTTTTAATGGGGGTAAAAATAGCATCTAGAGCAATGGCCCCTATTTCCGCTTTTTCTTGAATGCCCGCCCCCGCTTTTTTTATTTTTCGATGATCTTTCGGCTCGTATCCAATGCCTTTTTCTATGGTAAGTTCTATATCAAGTTCCGTTTTTTTATCAGTAATGGTGGCAATAGGTAGCTCAGGGTTTGCCAATTCAATTTGGGGAAACATTTTAAAGTCCCCTCCTGTTACTTTTCTCTCTCCCTTTACATGAAGCTGTACTTTTTGCATAGTCCCTTCATGAATTTTGAATCTTAAATTTTTTAGATTCAAGAGAATCATAATAACATCCTCCAACACCCCGGGGATGGTGGAAAATTCATGGGGCGCTCCCTTTATTTTAACTTCAGTAACGGCAACTCCTTGAAGAGATGATAACAAAACCCGTCGCAATGAATTCCCGATGGTAACCCCATACCCCGGATAGAGGCCGTCTATTTCAAAGGTTGCTTGATGGGAATCCTTTTTTATCACCTTAGCAGGTAATGGAAGTGGAATCATTTTTATGAAACATGAAACATGAAACATGAAACATAACCTACGGTTAATTGTTCCATGCTATCTGTTCCATGCAATTAATATTATCTAGAGTAGAACTCAAACACCAACGATATTTCAACGGGCGGGTTAACTTCTGCCAAACTTGGCTCACCTGTAACCGTTGATTCAAATTTTTCTTTATTTAAATTCAACCATACTGGTGTCTCTATTTTTTTTAGTGTTTCTGATAAATCCTTGAACATCGGCTTTTTTTTCTTGGTCTCTTTCATGGCAATAACATCTCCCTTTTTTACTTGAAATGATGGAATATTAACCGATTTTCCATTTACCAAAAAATAGGCATGGTTTACCATTTGCCGCGATTGGGAGCGAGATTTTGAAAATCCCAACCGAAATACCGCATTGTCCAAACGTTTTTCCAAACGGCTAATAAGTTCATTGGACACGTTTTCGACCCGACCCATTTTTTCAAGGGTTTGGAGCACATAACGCTTAAATTGCCGTTCAGATAAACCGTACAAATTTTTAAGGGTCTGCTTTTCGGTCAGCGATTTTTTGTATTCAGAAACAGCGCTTTTCCTTTTTCTTTTTTCGGGGGCACCCTGCCCGGTCGGTTTTACGTTTTTGAATTGAGTATTCTCCATAGCTTTTGCTTTGCAAAAGAAACTCTAAATTCTAATTTCTAAATTCTAAAACGGTTTAGGATTTAGAGTTTAGGATTTAGGATTTCACACTACACTCTCCTTACCTTCTTGGGCCTGATTCCATTGTGAGGAATAGGCGTTACATCTTTTATTGAAACTACATTTAATCCCTGGTTCACCAATATTCTTACTGCTGATTCGCGCCCCGCGCCAACACCCCTAATAAACACTTCTACCCTTTCTACCCCTAATTTTTTACAAACATTCACAATGGCCTCGGCAACCCGGGAAGCGGCAAACGAAGTTGCTTTTTTGGCACCCTTAAAACCTACCGCGCCGGCCGACTTTGAAACCAAAACCTCGCCCTTGGCATTGGTAAGGGTAACAATGGTATTGTTATACGAAGAAGATACATACACTCTGGCTTCAGAAACACGATCAATTGATTTGACCTTCACCTCTTTTTTTAAGGCCGTATCAACGCTTTCTTTCTCTTTTATGGTATCTTCCCCGCTGGTTGTCGCAATATGTTTTTTTCCCATAGCTTTTACTTCGTAAAAGAAATTCTAAATTCTAATTTCTAAATTCTAAACGGTTTAGAGTTTAGGATTTAGAGTTTTGAATTTAGATTATGTTGGTGCCGCTGCCGGTTTTCTTCCCGAACCCATGGTCTTTCTTACATTTCCCCGTACTGTTCTGGTATTTGTCTTTGTCCTTTGACCTCTCACCGGTAATTTTTTAGCATGACGACTCCCCCGCCAAGTTCCAATATCTTTTAATCGTTTGATATTTACCATCACATCTCTTCGCAAGTCACCCTCAATCTTGTATGACTTTTCTATAAATTCCCTTAAACCATTGATTTCTGCAGGAGTCAAATCCTTTGCTTTTTTATTGGGGTCAATTTTAGTTTCCTTAATAATTTTTTCACTCAAAGACCTGCCTATCCCATAAATATAGGTGATGGCAATTGCTATTCTTTTGTTGTCGGGTATGTTTACCCCTGCGATTCGTGGCATACGTAGTTAACAATTGACATTTTACAATTAACCATTGACTAGTGAAAAAAGTGTCACAGGTCAAATGTTAAAGGTCAATTGTCGCTTATCCTTGTCTTTGCTTATGTTTTGGATTTTTCTTGCAAATAACATAAATACGGCCCGTGCGTTTGACGATCTTGCAATCATTACAAATTTTTTTTACCGAGGGCCTAACTTTCATCTCTTTTTACTCCGTAAAAATCGCAGATAAACGCGGATTGTTACGCGGATTATCGCGGATACGTTACGTAATCTGCGTTAATCTGCGTTTTATCTGCGTTAATCTGCGAATTTTATTGTAAGCAATAAAATTGAGTTATTTTAGTCGATATACAATCCTTCCTTTCTTATCATCATACGGACTCATATGAACCGTCACTTTGTCTCCAGGCAAAATCTTGATTCTATTCAGTCGCATTTTTCCTGACAGAAAACCAGTTATCTCCTTGCCGTCGTCCAATACTACCTTAAAAAAGGCGTTTGGTAAGGCCTCTATTACTCGTCCCTCCCGCTTGATAAGTTGGTTTAAATCCTTGGCCTCGGCCGCAGAATTTTCTTGGTTATTAATAACTTGATCTGAATCCATTTTTACAATTTTTAATACTATCAAATTAACGGGCAAAGGTCAACCCCGCACCACTTTCACGGGATACTTGGGGTAGGATAATACAATTTTTTAGGGTAACAAAATATGAAATATGTTAATGATGGCGTAGTGAAAGTGGTGCGGGGTCAACCCGTTTACTCGCAACCCCTCACACTCCCACACACCCATTCACCGTCATTGCGAGGAGCCCCGATCGCAATCGTGGGCGACGCGGCAATCTCGTCATTTTGCATGGAGATTGCTTCGGGCATTGCGATGCCCTCGCAATGACGACGGACGGGAGTGAGAGGTGTAAGGGGTTACGTTTACTCTTATTATTCCAATATAAGATCAACTTTAATCCTATCCTGATCACTCGGCGCCCGGCGCACCCAAAATGGCCAAAAGTTGACCTTGAGCTCAAAAATATTTCCGTTATACTTTTGGTCGACGATCTGTTTTATTTGATCAGATGACTTAGTTGAAAATAGATTAATTAATTCAAGGGTATCGATGTAGTAATACTTTTTAAACGACGAATCCAAATTAAGGGTGATGATCTTTTTTTGGACATCGAAAGTCGAAGGGCGATAGTTAATCGTAACACTCTTTTCAAACAACCTACTATCATCCGACAGGTGTGCCTTGGCTAGGGCAACAACAAATTGTTCCACGTCGATTTTTTTAAATACGAGTGCTGTCACTTTTACTTTTGCGCTTTGCTGGAAAGTATCGTAAATCGCCCCTGATTTTGCATTAGCACTGGAAGCCACAACGCTACTGGTAACCGCATCATCCAGCAACACATCGTTTGGGTCAAGATTATTTCTTAGCTCATCTTTTGCTTCCTGCAATAATTTTTCCACCAACACATCCTTGGCGGTTTCCAAATCGTCATCGGTTACTTTTTTCAATTTTCCCGTATATCCTCCCTTCATATCGGCATTTGATGAAGCATATAAACTATGGTAGTACGAAGTGCCATTCAGTTTTGGTATGGAAAACTTAGAGGGTCCTATATTCGCCTCGGCTCCTGCGGTTTCGGCCTGCACCTGCACGGTAATTGATCCTGGCGTCTTATTGGTAGCCGCGGGAATCGTCACCTTTTGCAACGTAATAAAATATTTTCCCGAATCGGATAAAAAGTGAGTCCCCTTAATCAATGTAAAAGGAGTTGATGGATTTATCTTATTGTATATGGTAATGTTGCCGGTCGCCTTGCCGTCTTGGGTCGTAATTCCGGTGGCCGGAAACTCCTGACTGGCATCTTTTAAAACCTCCAGGTAATGGGCCGGTATCGTTGATTCAAGCGCACCTGGCTCCTGTTTTGAGGTACTGGCAAGCACTTTTTCCTGCAAGGTTACCGTTTCCATGACCGGCCACATCTGCACGGTTGCTTTTGGAAGTTTTAAAAATCCATACGCGCCCAGTAAGAGCGCCAGTACCACGGCCCCTGCGACGATTTCTTTTAGAGGAAAACGCCCCTCTTTTCTTTCCAGGAATTCTTTTTTCGCTTCTGCCAATACTTCTGGTTTCAAGGTGGTTTTCCTTTTTTTAACACCCGTTGACCGTCGGCCCACCTTCTTTTCCAAGACGACGGCCTTCGCCGCCCGGTGCTTCGGTGATATGATATCGTGCATTTTTTTGCTCATCTTGCGATGCGATCCGAATAATCCGAATCATGCATCCGAATGTTCCGAATACGCCGTTGCGTTATTAGGATCATTCGGATGATATTCGTAAATTAGGATCGCTGTTATTTTAGTATGCCTTTAATCCTTCTAACTCCCTGAGAGGAGGCCTCTTCTTTAATAATTTTAAAGGGTCCCCGCCCATCGGGGCGAGGCTCGCCCTGTGGGGCGGCTAATTCAAACGTATTGCTTACGTGAGGACCTCCACAAAATTCTTTACTTATCACATTACCTTTACTATCCTGTATAAAATACACGGACACCGTATTACCGTATTTTACACCAAATTCCATCTCGGCGCCAATTTTTTGGGCCTCCTCTAGCGGCATCTCTCTTTTTACAACATCCAACCCCTTCTGAATTTTTTCGTTTACCATGCTCTCAAGCCGCTTTTTTTCTTCATCGGTAATTTTCCTGTCAAACAAAAAATCAATACGTAACCGTTCAGAATTAATATTGCTTCCCTTCTGTTTGACCTGTTTTCCAAACATTTCCTGAAGCGCCGCCAATAATAAGTGGTGGGCCGTGTGTAATTTTATAGTTTGAGGGTCATGGTCCGCTAATCCCCCCTTAAACATTCCCGCGGAAGCAGTCCGGGAAAGTTCCTGGTGCTTTTTAAGTTCTTCAAAAAACTGTTCCCGGTTTGCTACAGTACGCATTTCTTCTAAAACTTCCAATGGAAACCCGTACGTTTCGTATAGTAAAAATGCTTCTTTACCATTAATGACATCTATTTTTTCAATGGCCTTTAATCCAGCGGCTAGGGTTTTTTCAAATTTATCGGCTTCGTCTTTAATAACTGGCAAAATTTTTTCTTCAGACAAATCATATACATCTTTATATATTACGATGGTTTTTTTAATCGGTTCAAATATATCGTGCTCAATACCTCGCATATGCACCATCATTCTCCGTAACAATCTACGCAAAATATATCCTTGGTCTTTATTGGAAGGCACCACGCCATCTGAAATTAAAAAAACACAAGCCCGGGCATGATCAGTAATAATTCGTTTCGCTCTTTCGTTAGTAAAACCGGGAAATAACTGCATCACTGGTTCAAATAAATCTGTCTCATAAACATTCTCAAAACTATTTAAAATCGCTAAAGTTCTTTCAAATCCCATTCCCGTATCAACATTTTTTTGCTCTGCCAACACATATTCACCACTGGCATTTTTTATGTATTGCATAAAAACGTTATTCCAAATTTCCACCCAATTTTTATCAGTTGAATCAAATGTTTTCGGAGTAGGAATATCATTTGATTTCCAGTAAAAAATTTCTGTGTCAGGACCACATGGACCCGTGTCACCAACCGGCCCCCACCAATTGTCTTCTTTTGGCAAAAAGACGATCCGTTCTTTCTTGATTCCCATACTCTCCCAAATCTTGGCTGATTCTTCATCCTTGGGCGCATTTTCATCTCCCGCAAAACAAGAAAATGCCAATTTTTCAATGGGAATATTCAATTCTTTGGTTAAAAATTCAAAACTCCATTGGATTGATTCTTGTTTCCAGTAGTCGCCCAGCGACCAATTTCCCAGCATTTCAAAAAAAGTTAAATGAGTATCGTCGCCCACTTCATCGATATCTCCTGTCCTAATACATTTTTGGATACTCACAATTCTTTTGCCTTCAGGATGTTTTTCTCCCAGTAAATATGGTACCAGTGGTTGCATACCCGCAGTGCTAAATAAGGCCGTACCGTCGGTTTTATCGGGAATTAAAGAGGCGCTGGGAATAATGGCGTGGCCCTTTTTTTCAAAAAATTCCAGAAATTTTTGGCGTAATTCAGCCGAATTCATGGCATTATTTTAACACATTTTTTTTTAAAGAAAAAGTGGCGCGCCCGCAGGCGCGCCACTTCTATAATTTTGCATTTTGACTTTTAAATTTTTAATCCACTTAAGTATATCTATCCGCTACCACCGACGCGGCGAAAGAAAACGGTTTTATCCTTGGCTCAAACCCATTACCCCTAATAAGCCCCGTCACCTCTTTTACCATTTCCTTGGTTTTTCCCTGCTCACCCACATCGGCATGAATGTAGGCAAACTGATAATTAAAATGCGGGCGCGCTGCGCCAAATTCTTTTTCCAAGGTTTCGCGCAATGTTAGTGCCAGCTCACATGACAAATATACTTCTTGTAAAATCCTCTGTTTCCAATTAATGTGCATAAATTTTTTTAGGTAGGCATCCGGGTAATGCATTTTCTTTAAAAAAAACCGACCGCCAGCTCCCGTCCTTAGCACCACAATAGCAATGGGAAAAAACGGCTTGTCACTTGAAGGTGAGTCGCAACCCACTACAATGTCATAAAAAAATTCCGGTTCGGCCGAAATATAGTCATAAATTTCCCGTATGACTTCTTTAAATTCTAAATCACCCTTACTGGGACTAAAAAAAGTTCCACTATGTAATTGACTCTCCATACTTTAATATTACTCCAAATACCATGACTGTCAATTTTTTTCTTCGTAACCCCCACACCTCTCGTTGTCATCCCGGGCTTTTGACCCGGGATCCAGAAGATTTTCAAACAAGATACCCTGGATTCCCGATCGTGCGCGTCGGGAATGACATCGGGGGTGTGGGGGATTACTTTCTGTTCAGCAATTTATTGTTTTTTGTCATTGCGAGGAGCCCCGCCCGCAGGCGGGGCGACGAAACAATCTAATAATTGAACGGGGATTGCTTCGCTGTGGCTCGCAATGACGGGGTTACGAGATTGCTTCACTGCGGTTCGCAATGACGAACAATTCTACTCCGCCAATTTTGCCAAATATTCTTCCAACTGTCGGATGGCGCGGGTTAACTGGATGATGTTGGCGGCGCGTCGGGTCAGAGGGCCGAAGGTGCCGGTTTGGAGAATATTGTTTGATTGCTGGAACTTTCTGACGGAGCCGGTAGTAGTAGGGCCGTAGTAGCCGTTGGCAATAATGGTGGTAGGAAATAAATTTAAGGAGGTAAGGAAGAGTTGGAGTTCCTTGACGTCGTTGCCCTGGTCGCCGGGGGCGAGGGTGCGGGTGAAAAGGAATGGCATCTTAAAGGTAAAGGGTGGCGGGATATAATCGATGGCAGCCGAGAGGGTTGGGGTGAATGAGCCGCAAGAGTTTTGGAGTTTGGCATAGACGGTCTTGGTCCCTTGATCTTTGGTGAGAGTATAGGGAAGTTCTGGTTGGTAGGGTTTTGAGACGGCGTTGGTAAAAGCGGAGTCATTGGCAAGAGTGACGGTAATGGGAGTGTCGGAAATGAGAGTTGAGGGAGTAATGGGAGGATTTGAGGTAAACGAAAGCGTGACGGCGCGGGTTTGAGTAGTTGGCTGGCCTTGGTTGATTTGGAAAGTCCAGGTACCCGATGGGGCGGGACAGGAGGATCCTCCGCTACCGCCGGAGAAACCGCCGCCGGAGCCGTTTCCACCACCGCCAAAACTGGGGTTTGACCAGGTCAGGTCGAAACTCGAAGTGGTCTGGTTGCCGGCAGTGTCGGTGACGGTAAGCTGGACGGTATAGGTTCCGGTGGCATCGACGGTAATGCTAGTGGAAAGGGTGGAAGCGGAACTAAACGTGAGGGTGCCGCTGCCTGCGGTTTGAGACCAGGCGTAGGTGGCAATGCCCGAGGTGGCGTCGGAAGCGGAGGCGGTGGGAGTGAATGAAGTGGTCAACGGCGCCGGCCAGGTCAGGGAGCCGGTGAGGGAAACCGTGGGAGCGGTGTTGTCAATTTGGAAAGTTCCGGTCAGAGGGTTGGCGGAGGCCTCGGCGCTTGAGTCATCAATTAGGTTGGCGTAGTAGGTGATGGTGCCGTCGGTGTCGCCGGAGAGAACGGTGTAGGTGGCAGATGGGTTGGAACTGGAAGCGGAGGAGGTTGCCCAGCTTCCGCCGGCACCGCAAGCGGTACCCGTGAAGTCGTTGGATTTGCAGATATACAAAGTGACGGTGTCGGCCGTGCCACTGGTATCTGAATCACTGGCTACTGAAGTAAAAGTGAGAGTGTCTCCCGTGTTCAGATAGCCAGAAGTGTTGGCCACCGAAGTGAAAGTGGGAACGTGGTTGACTTCAAAAGGAGAACCGGTGGTGCCGGATCCTTGGCTGGAACTGGAACACAAAGACGAGGCATTGTTATCACACACAAACGCAAACCAGGCGTTGCTTTCACTGTCGCCCGCCACCGTCGCATACGTTACCGATGCCTGCGAGCCCGAAGCGGTGGCCGATGAAATGGCCCAGCTGCCTCCGCCGCAGGTGGGAGCGGCGCTATTGACGGCGGTGACGCTATTGGTTTTACATATGGCTAAATAATACTGATCTGACTCGCCGTCCGTAGCGGTGGCAGTGAAGGTGACGTTGCTTCCGACGGTGGTAGGAGAAGCGGAGGAAGAACCACCGTCGGAGGGACCGGCGGAGATGGACGGGGCGGTGTTGGAAGCGACTGTGCCAACGACGGCGGTGCCGTAATTGCTGTTGCTATCATCCCTGTACACCGCCACCACGTGGGTGGAGTCGAGGGCGGAGACGGAGGTGTAGCTGGAAGTTCCGCTATTGAAAACGGATTCGGCGCCAAAGGAGATATCAGTACCGGAGATGGTGCCGACGATGGCGGTGCCGTAACTGCTGTTGCCGAAGTCCTGGTACACCGCCACCACGTGGGTGGAATCGAGGGCGGAGACGGAGGTGTAGCTGGATAATGCGCTGTTGAAAACGGATTCGGCGCCAAAGGAGATATCAGTACCGGAGACGGTGCCGACGATGGCGGTGCCGTAGTCGCTGTTGCCGGCGTCCCGATACACCGCCACCACGTGGGTGGAGTCGAGGGCGGAGACGGAGGTGTAGTAGGAAGCTGCGCTGTTGAAAACGGCTTCGGAACCGAAGGAGATATCGGTACCCGAGACCGTGCCGACGACGGCGGTGCCGTAGTCGCTGTTGCCCCCATCCTGATACACCGCCACCACGTGGGTGGAATCGAGGGCGGAGACGGAGGTGTAGGGGGAGGATGCGCTATTGAACACTGATTCGGCGCCAAAGGAGATATCAGTACCGGAGATGGTGCCGACGATGGCGGTGCCGTAACTGCTGTTGCCGAAGTCCTGGTACACCGCCACCACGTGGGTGGAATCGAGGGCGGAGACGGAGGTGTAGCTGGATAATGCGCTGTTGAAAACGGATTCGGCGCCAAAGGAGATATCAGTACCGGAGACGGTGCCGACGATGGCGGTGCCGTAGTCGCTGTTGCCGGCGTCCCGATACACCGCCACCACGTGGGTGGAGTCGAGGGCGGAGACGGAGGTGTAGTAGGAAGCTGCGCTGTTGAAAACGGCTTCGGAACCGAAGGAGATATCGGTACCCGAGACCGTGCCGACGACGGCGGTGCCGTAGTCGCTGTTGCCCCCATCCTGATACACCGCCACCACGTGGGTGGAATCGAGGGCGGAGACGGAGGTGTAGGGGGAGGATGCGCTATTGAACACTGATTCGGCGCCAAAGGAGATATCAGTACCGGAGATGGTGCCGACGATGGCGGTGCCG
>Ga0155373_116_pt1 | contig 38580 bp, 37 predicted proteins | sample RifCSPhighO2_02_FD_106341 | JGI IMG/M metagenome (GOLD analysis project Ga0155373, IMG submission 106341) | Candidatus Staskawiczbacteria bacterium RIFCSPHIGHO2_02_FULL_42_22 | reverse complement strand
GTAAGCCGCCAAGTTAGGTGTTAATTTTAAATGATTTCACCTTCATTTTAACACTTTTCAGTGGTAAACTTAATATCACTTAGATATGCAAAAATACAACCCTCAAAAAATTGAAAAAAAGTGGCAGAAATACTGGGAGCATAAGAAACTTTTTGCAACCAAGAATGTGGTTGCCAGAAAAAAGAATGTAATGCTCCTTACCGAATTTGCCTATCCATCGGGAAACCTTCACATTGGTCACTGGTACGCTTTTGCCTTGCCCGACATTAAAGCCCGCTACCTTCGCATGAAAGGGTATAATGTGCTCTATCCCACGGGTTTTGATGCCTTCGGTTTGCCGGCCGAAAACGCCGCCATAAAACACGATATTCATCCTGAAAAGTGGACCAGGCAAAATATTGCTTACATGACGCGCCAATTAAAGTCCATGGGGGCGATGTTTGATTGGTCGCGCAAGGTGAGTACCATAGACCCCGATTATTACCGCTGGACCCAATGGATGTTCATTAAGTTCTGCCAAGCAGGCCTGGCCTATCGCGCCACGACAAAAGTGAATTGGTGTCCAAAAGACAAAACAGTCCTGGCTAACGAGCAGGTGGTTGGCGGCAAATGTGACCGATGCCAATCTGAAGTCATGCAAAAAGACCTGGCCCAATGGATGTTTAAAATTACCGAATTTAAAGACGAGCTTATTGACGGACTTGATGCTCTCGATTGGCAGGAGTCCGCAAAACTTGGGCAGAAAAATTGGGTTGGCCGCTCGGAAGGAGCGATTATAAAATTTTCAATTTTCAATTTTCAATTTTCAAAATATATAGAAACTTTCACAACAAGATCCGATACGGTTTTTGGTGTTACTGCTCTGGTAGTTTCTCCCGAACTTGCGCAAACTTGGGTAAGTGCCGGTTGGCAGGCAGGTGATCATACGCAAGATTATATCAAGAGAAGTTTGGCAAAACGAGAACTTGAACGGCAGGAGGCCAAAGAAAAAACCGGTGTGGACGCCGGAATTTTTGCCGCCAACCCCGCTAATAACGAAAAAATTCCTGTTTGGGTGGGCGATTATGTGTTAGGAAGTTACGGGACCGGAGCCGTAATGTTTGTCCCCGCACACGACAAACGGGATTTTGAGTTTGCCAAAAAATACCAGTTGCCGATAAAGGAGGTCATTATTCCAAAAGTGGTTGACCAGCACGATCCGCCGCGGGCCGATAAAAAAACGATAGAACGAAATGCCATTCAAGCTATTGTGATTAATTCAAAAGATAAAAAAGTATTGTGTTTGAAGTGGAAAAAATTCCCCTGGACAACCTTTATCACCGGCGGTGTTGAGGAAGGCGAAGATGGTATGCTTGCTGCCAAGCGGGAAATTTTAGAAGAAAGCGGATATAAAAATGTAAGATATATAAAAACCCTGGGTGGACCGGTCCAGTCGCATTTTTATGCCAACCATAAAGATGAAAATCGCAATGCTCTGTTTACCTGTTTGGTGTTTGAACTAGAAAATGAAGACCGCCAAGAAATTTCTGCTGATGAAAAAGAAAAACACGAACCGGTTTGGCTTTCGTGGCAGGAATTACAAAAAGATAAAAACATTAAGTGCAGTGAATACGAAATCTGGCTGGATCGGTTTTTTAATGAGGCCCACGCTTTTGAGAGCGAAGGAGTTTTAATTCATTCCGGGAAATTCAATGGCATGGATTCAATGATAGCCAAGAAAAAAATTGTGGAAGAATTGAAATTAAAAGGAATGGCTGATTTTAAAAAAACCTATCGTCTCCGTGATTGGATACTGTCGCGCCAACGGTACTGGGGTGTGCCAATACCTATGGTGCATTGTGTAACCTGTGGCTATCAGCCAGTCAACGAAAAAGAGTTGCCGGTTGAGCTGCCGCCCCTTAAAGATTTTAAGCCAACTGATGGCGGGAAGTCCCCTTTGACTAAAGCCGAAAAGTGGCTCAAAACAACATGTCCAACATGTAAAGGCGCGGCAGAGCGGGAAACCGATACCATGGACACGTTTGTTGATTCTTCGTGGTATTTTATGCGTTATACTGATCCAACTAATAAAAAGATATTCGCTTCAAAAGAAAAGATTAAAAAATGGTTGCCGGTGTTTTCCTATCTTGGCGGAGCGGAACACACCACCATGCACCTTTTGTATTCCCGATTTTTTACCAAAGCATTAAAGCGCCTCGGATATATTGATTTTGACGAACCATTTTTAAACCGGCGCAACCGGGGAATCATTCTTGGTTCCGATAACCAGAAAATGTCCAAGTCGCGCGGAAATGTCATTGATCCCGATAGTGAAGTAAAAAAATACGGGGCTGATGCGGTTAGGATGTATTTGGCCTTCATGGGACCTTATTTACAGGGTGGCTCGTGGAACCCCGGCGGCATCACTGGAGTGTATCGGTTTTTAAACCGCGTTTGGAATTTTGTTGGCCGCTATAGCCCCAAGACCAAAAAAAATATCGCGGCGGCGGGCATCATCAATAAATACATTAAGGCAAATGATAAAGGAATTGGTTTTGACATCAGTGATTTGAATTTCAACACGGGCGTAAGCGACTTAATGAAATTATTAAACGAACTTGAGGGTCATGAAATTTCAAAATCGCAGTACGAAGATTTTCTTAAACTTTTGGCTCCGTTTGCTCCACATATCACTGAAGAACTTTGGCGGAACGTGTTGAAAAATAAAACGTCGATTCATCTGCAACCGTGGCCGGTGTACAACCAAAAATTATTGCCAAGCCAAAACGTAGTTTTAGTGATACAAATTAATGGCAAAATGCGCGACAAAATAGAAGTAGTACATGGTATCGATCAAAAGGAAGTCGAAGAAATGGTGCTGCGGGGCGAAAAAATAAAACCCTGGGTAGCCGGGAAAGAGGTAAAAAAAATCATTTTCGTACCAGATAAATTGATTAATATAGTATTATAATAAGCGACCCTAATTTACCAATAACACTCTAATGACCCTAATACGAAAACGTATTCGTACATTCGGATGCGATTAGTAATTAGTGTCGCTGTGGGCTATGCCAATTAAAAAAGTGGTTATTTCTGCGGCTGGGCCAGGGACGCGCATGCAGGAACTTTCAAAAGATAAACCAAAGCATTTAATAGAAATAAATCAGCGGCCGTTTTTGGCATATTTGTTAGATAATATTTTGGATGCCGGATATCAGCAAATCATGCTGGTAGTAGGATACAAGCAAGATTTAATGAAGGAATTTGTGGATGGTTATAAAAAAGATCATGATTGTAGTATTGATATAGTTAGTCAGTTTGAAGTGCTGGGTCCCAAAGAAAAAGAATATGGTACGGCTTGTCCCTTAAAGTGCGTAAGGGATTTTGTCGGCAATGATCAATTTATATCGCTGGTAGGAGATAATTTTTATTCGGTTGAAGATTTAAGATTAATGAACATTGATGATCAATATTGCTACGTTGCCGGTTTAAAAAATGATCACCCTGAAAAGTTTGGAGTATTGCTAACTGACGGAGAATTTTTAAAAGAAATTATAGAAAAACCAAAAGAATTTGTAGGGGACTTAATCAATACCAGTTTATACAAATTCACTTCTGATGTTTTCGAAAAATTGCCACTGATTGAAAAATCCCCTCGCGGAGAATACGAAATTACTGATGTGATTTCATTGCTAGCAAAAGACGGTAAAGTCAAGGTTAAAATGGTAAAGGATAACTGGATGGATTTTGGTCGTCCTGAAGATATCGAAAAATTTTCAGGTCTTTTAAAACAATGAAAATAATTAAGCCATCATTGCGCGCGGCGGCTGCAGCCGCCGCGCTCCTAAAAAAAGGCAGCGTGGTTATTTGTCCAACGGATACCGTATACGGATTTTTGGCAGATGCGACCAACGAAAGGGCCGTTGACGCTATTTATAAAATAAAAAAAAGGCCGCGCAAAAAACCCCTTTCACTTTTTGTTAGAAATATTGCCATGGCAGAAGAAATGGCTATAATAAATAAACAGCAACGAAAAATGTTAAAGAAGTTCTGGCCGGGGGAATATACGTTTATTTTAAAAAGAAAACCAGGTATCGTATTATATGGACTTGATGAAAGAACGGTTGCGATAAGGATTCCTAGGTACCCTTTTTTAAGCAATCTTTTAAAAAAAATTGATCGGCCATTGGTCCAGACATCTTCAAATGTATCGGGTCAGCCGCCTTTGCAAAATATCAAAGATATTATAAAAATATTTTCCAAAGAAACGAGCATCAAGGCAATCATTGATGGCGGTGATATGAAAAAAGGCGTTCCATCAAAAATAATTAATATAACTTCGAAGTTGCAAAAAAAGATAAGATAATTATATGTGCAAGTGCAGCACATTGACAATAGACCAACTTAACCAATTACTTCCGTTACGAAAAACCAGATTTTCGAGCGAAAATTTGATAGAATTTTCAGGCCTATACAGCGTATCCGCCTAAAAATTATGGCAAATTTGCAGCCGAAAATATGGTTTTGCAGTAGGAAGTAATTGGTTAAGTTGGTCTAATAGGGGCGTGGAACAGAGGAAACGGAACAGGGGCAATGCCACACTCTTTATAAAGGAGTAAGGGCAATGGCATTCATCGCTTCAATGACCTTTATCCTTAACTTTTTTAAGGAGGTTTTTCGGAAAGGTATTTTTCCAGGAGTTCAAAAACTGGAAAGCAGTATTAGCCAGGCGCCGAAAACGGCAATTTCCCAGGGGCAGATGCTTTTTGGCGGAATTACTAGTGCAACCATTGCTGCTATGGCAAGAAGCGTGGTTTGCATTGACCGTTCCCGATGCTTTAACCCGATTTTTTTGGGAAAGGACTGGACTATTTGGCAAGGACCGCCGGATGGAGACGGAATGGTGGGTCAAGAGGATCAGGATAGCCGATCGCTTGCCATCACGCAATTGGATTTAAGTAAGATCGTGCTGGAAACCACGCTTCAAGACAATGAGCTGTCGATTGACGGCGAGAAAAAGTTGATGCGCCTTAAGGCCGTGGGTCACATCATCCGACTGGATGCAGGTATTTTGATGGCCCTTCTGCAAAACCGAGAGGCGGTTCCCGCCTCCTGGGCCAAATCGGTGCACGGAAAAACTTCCAATATTTTTTTTGATGGCACGGTATTGCGTAGTCCCGAAGGGTTTCGTTGCACCCTGTGCCTTTGTTGTCAAAGCAGCCAATGGGTTTTTGTCTGCAATAGGCAGGCAGCCCAGTGGTTTGGTAACGATTATTCCGCAGTCCTTCATTGCCCCAAAGGTAAACTCGTTACGGGGTCTTTTCCTTTTTAACAGAGTTCTGCTACCATATGCAGGACTTTTTTTATACTAGACCTGTTGCGTATTAAGGATTGTCGCGAAAATTGAAGATTTTGAGCCAGAAATTTGATAGAATTTTTCGGCTTGCCTAGAGGGCCCGCCGAAAAATTATAGCAAATTTGTGGCCGAAATATGCAATTTGCAGTAAATCCTTAATACGCAACAGGTCTACTGACCTTTCACACTTAACTTTATGTAGGATTTAGGTATTTCGCCCAGCTTTGCGGGAAAAATACGAGGATTTTTCGAACCCTAGCGAGCTAGTGCCTCACTAACTTAATTTTGAACCCCTAGAACCCAGAAATTGCTTTAGCTTCGATGCGCGACGACGAAAGGTGGCCTTGTGCCACCTTGAGGAGGAGCAAAGAAGAAGATGAAGTAATTTCTGGGTTCCCGAAGGGCAGCATTGCAATGGATTGTCTTCGTTGTTGCTCGTCGCTCTCGTACCACAGAGGGTACGCGCCGCTCCTCGCGCCTAGAAGACAATCCATTGCAATGCTGCTAGGGGTTCAAAATTAAGTTAGTGAGGCACTAGGGAGAGAAAAACCACAGTATTTTTACCGCAAAGCTGGGATGAAATAACCAATCATAGCGTAAAGTTAAGTGTGAAAGGTCAGTAAATCGTGTTAAAATTAAAAAACATTATTATGAAATTAAAAAAACAAGACTCTCAAATTTATAGCTTAATTAACCTGGAAACAGAGCGGCAAAAAAATTCTCTGCAAATGATTCCGTCGGAAAATCATTGCTCGCCGGCGGTGCGCGAGGCATTGGGGTCGCTGTTGACCGACAAATACGCCGAAGGATATCCTGGAAAACGGTATTATGGGGGCAATCAGTTTATTGATAAAGTGGAAACACTTTGTATTGAAAGGGCAAAAAAGTTATTTAAGGTGGAACATGCCAATGTGCAGCCGTATTCCGGGAGTCCCGCAAATATGGCTGTGTACGTTGCAGTGTGTGATCCCGGAGATGTTACGATGGGCATGGCTCTTCCTATGGGGGGCCACTTAACTCATGGATGGAAGGTAAGTGCTACGGGTAAATTTTTTAAGCCTATTCAGTACGGCGTAGATGAAAAAACACATCTTATTTGCTACGATGATCTCGAAAAAATGGCTCGCGAACATAAGCCAAAACTTATTTGGGTGGGAGCAACAGCGTATCCTCGGATTTTTGATTGGGCACGTCTTGGAAAAATTGCTGATTCGGTCGGTGCGTATTTGGCTGCCGACATTGCCCATATTGCGGGATTGGTGGTCGGAGGCGTGCACCTAAGTCCAGTTTCCTTTGTCCATATTGTTACCACTACCACCCATAAAACATTGCGCGGACCGCGTGGGGGAATTATTATGGTTACCAAAAAGGGGATTGAAAAAGACCCTGAGTTACCAAAAAAAATTGATAAAGCGATCTTTCCGGGATTGCAGGGCGGGCCGCACGAAAACGCCATTGCGGCTATTGCAGTGTGTTTAAAAGAAGCCAGTGCGCCGGCATTTAAAAAATATGCGGCCCAAATTGTAAAAAACGCCAAAATGTTGGCTGAAGAATTAAAAAAATACGGTTTTGATATTATAAGCGGTGGCACCGAAAACCATTTATTGTTAATTGATTTGCGTAACAAACATATTTTTGGAGCCGATGCACAAAATTTACTGGAAAGCATAGGAATTAGTACGAATAAAAATTCAATCCCATTTGACCCAGCTCCACCCTTCAAGCCATCAGGATTGCGCCTGGGAACCCCGGCCATTACCACTCGCGGCATGAAAGAAAAAGAGATGAAACAGATTGCCGCATGGATTAACGAAGTGATTGAAAACCCCGGGAATGTAAAAAAAATAAAAAAAGAAGTTACGGTGTTGTGTAAAAAGTTTCCATTGCCAAAATAATTTCGTTCATCGTCATTGCGGCAAGACGCGAGAGTTGCGGGCTATGCCCGAACTCCCGTCTCTGGAGCCCGCAGGCGACGAAGTAATCTAGTTATTTTTATAGATTGCTTCGCTGTGGCTCGCAATGACGGGTGAAAAAATTATGAATTTAGATGTAGTGTTATTCAATTTCATTAATAAGTTTGCCGGCAAGTGGAAATTTTTAGATTTTTTGGCCATTTTTTTTGCGGACTATATGGAATATGTTCTGGTATTTTTTTTGGTGGTTGCATCATATCAAACTCGTCATATTTCTTTGCTGGTTATTCCCGCTTTTGCCGGCTTGGCCGCCCGGTTTTTTATTAATGAGCCGATTTACTTTTTTTACAAAAGGAAACGACCCTGTGATCAAATTCCCACAATACTATTAATAAAAAAACCATCGCACCCTTCTTTCCCTTCAAGTCACGCTTCGCTATTTTTTGCCTTATCTTTTTCCCTGTTATTATACAGTACCCCTTTGGCAATATTTTTTTTAATAACCAGTTGCCTGATAGGTTTTTTTAGAATATTTTGCGGCGTCCACTGGCCAAGTGATGTTTTGGCGGGGGTCGGAGTCGGATTTCTTACTTATTTAGCAATGTTAACTGGAGTAATATTTTTTCAAATATTTATATAAAAAGAGTTATTTTTCCTTGTAAAATAAAAAGTCCCATACTGATTGCTTTAGTAGGGACTATGCGCTTTTATCGTTATTTCCAAAAAATTGCATTATATGCCTTGAGTATAAGCCGTTCCTGGCTCTCGTTGTATTCGTAGGTAGTTACTCCGCAGTTTTCCGGTGATTCCCCGGGTAGCCATTTCATTGACTGGTCGTAAGTCCAACGCTCCAGGAGGAAGCGAAGAGCTTTAATGATGCCGCCATGAACAATGATCCACACCTTCTGTCCTGCTCTATCGCGAAAGAGCATATTCAAAAAAGTGTAAACCCTTTCAGTGACATCGGCTAAGCTTTCGCCACCCGGTGGTCGAGCAAAAAATCCGCCAAATGTTTGCCAATATTCTTTAAGATACGGAAAGTGCATTTCCGCTTCTTGGGTAGTCATGTCGTAGGCAAATCCGGGGTCACGTTCGCGGATAAAAGGATTCATGCGGATTTTTATTTGATCTCGCTCCACCCAAGAGTATGCTTCAAGAATACAGTCCAGCGTTTGGATTGTGCGCACATATCCGGAGTGGTAAATATAGTCGGGCATGTCAAAATATCGGTGCAGGTACTGGCCTGTTGTTATGGCCTGATCATGACCGTGCGGAGTAATAGGGATTTTATGATCTGGGATCCCTTTTACTGTCGCGCGGGCATCGTCATCTGCAAAATAGATGTTGCCCTGCCTTGCTTTATTGCGAGCTGATTCTGCGTGGCGGATAATTACTAGTTGACGAGGACGTTTAATGGCTTCCATGAAACCCCCCATGGTTTAGGTGATAGGTGCTGATATAAATCTATATCTAAAAGATCGTATTGTCAACAAAAAACCGCGTAACCCCTCATACCTCTAATAATCCTGCTTCATCTCACCGTCATCCCCGCCAAAGCCAGGGATCCAGAATTAAATGCACGCACCCTAGATTCCCGCTTGCGCGGGAATGACAACCGGGTGCGAGGGGTTACAAAAAACCGCTTCAACAGCGATTTTACAATAATGTTCAAGTATTCCACGCCATGCTGGAAAAGTAGTGCCCGGGGTGGGAGTTGAACCCACATGATATTGCTATCGCGGGATTTTGAGTCCCGTGCGTCTGCCAATTCCGCCACCCGGGCATAATACGCTTAAACTATCACAGATTTTCTCCTATTTCAAGATTACTCTTTCTTAAAATCACACTCTTTATTTGAGCACTTTATTTTTCCGGCTTTGGTTTCTACCAGAATGGATTTGCAGGTCGGGCAAAATTCGCCAATGGGTTTATCCCAGGCGGCAAAATCGCACGTAGGATAATTATCACAGCCGTAAAATAATTTACCCTTTCTGGTTTTTTTGGCAACGATTTGGCCGGTTTTACATTTAGGGCACGTAATATCTATTTTTATCGCCTGGGGGGATGCGCCACTTATTACCGATTCGGTATGTTTACATTCAGGAAAACCCGTGCAGGCGTAAAATCTTCCAAATCTGCCCATTTTTTCTATCATGGGCTTTTGACACTTTGGACACACTTTATCGGTTTTTATGTCCAAATTTTCTTTGGGGACATCTTCATATTTTTCTTTTAAGTTTTTGGCAAATGGGCCATAAAAATCCCTAATGGTTTTTTCCCAAGTATCTTTGCCTTCAGCAATTTCGTCCAGTTCCTTTTCCATGCTGGCCGTAAAATCAATGTCCACAATTTGCGGGAAATTTGCCACTAAGATATCATTAACAATAAAACCCATTTCGGTAGGGAAAAACCGTTTTTGATCATTCTTTTCTATGTAATGCCTATCTTGTATGGTAGAAAGCGTCGGTGCATAGGTAGACGGACGCCCAATGCCATGTTTTTCCAGGGCCTTAATAAGTGAGGCCTCGTTGTAACGGGCCGGCGGTTCGGTAAAGTGTTGCGTAGATTTTAGTTCCCTCAAATCCAAAATTTCTTTTTCTTGCAATGTCGGCATTTCATTTTCAGAAAACTTCATGGGATACACTTTTAAGAATCCATCAAATTTTAGCATTTGGCCGTTGGCGCCAAAAGTGAAATCATTCGCGCTGATTTCAATGGAAGTTGCATCAAAAATAGCCGGTGTCATTTGCGATGCCAAAAAACGCTGCCAAATCAAGGTGTACAGTTTCAGTTGAGCGCCTTCTAATTCACCTTTTGCTGTCTCTGGATTTTTGTCTGCAAAGGTGGGGCGAATGGCTTCGTGTGCTTCTTGGGCATTTCCCTTGGCTTTAAATGCGGTGCCTTTAAAATAATTGTTGCCAAACGTTTTTGTAATATAGGATTTTGCGGCCACCAGTGACATTTCCGACAAATTCAGCGAGTCGGTTCGGTGGTAAGTGATATGCCCTTGTTCATATAATTTTTGGGCAACGGCCATCGTCATTTTAGCGCTAAAGCCAAATTTATTAGCTGCACTTTGCTGCAGAGTTGAGGTAGTAAATGGCGGCAGGGGATTTCGCTTCGTTTCTTTTTTGGTAATTTTTTCTATTTGGTAAGTTGCGTTTTCAAGAGCCGAAAGTATTTGGTCGGCCTCTGCTTTATTTTTAATTTCTAATTTATCAATCACTTCGCCATTTTTTTTAATCAAAAATGCAGAAAATTCTTTTAGGATTTCGGATTTAGGATTTAGGATTTGCGGTCGAAGCAGCGCTTCGACCGTCCAGTATTCAACGGCTATGAATTTTTGAATTTCCCGCTCTTTTTCTACTACCAGTCGCACTGCAACCGATTGCACGCGTCCGGCCGAAAGTCCTTTAGCCACTTTTTTCCATAAAAAGGGAGATAGCTTGTAGCCCACAATCCGGTCTAAAATTCGGCGGGCTTGCTGGGCATTCACCAAGTTCATATCAATGGTGCCCGGAGTTTTTAAGGCATGCTCAATGGCTGTTTTGGTAATTTCGTGGAATACAATTCTTTTTGGATCTTTTAATTTTAGCGCTTGGGCCAGGTGCCAGGAAATTGACTCTCCCTCGCGGTCTTGGTCGGTTGCCAAAATCACCTCGTCGGCGGCTTTAGCATCTTTTTTTAATTGGGCCACCACTTTTTTTGCCTTGGCGGGAATAATATAAGTAGGTTCGAAATTTTTATCAACATCAACCCCCAGTTTTGTTTTCGGCAAATCCCGCACATGCCCAAAAGACGCCATTATTTTGTAATTTTTCCCCAAAAATTTCCCCAGGGTCTTTGCCTTCGTGGGTGACTCCACTATAAGAAGCGTTGCCATAATTTTTTATTTATTTTCCGGCCAAACTTTTTCGATAACTCTTTCGGCCATTAGTTTTACATCTTCTCTGGATTTTTTTATATGCTCATAACTCGCAGCAATTTCTACCGAAGGGTTTATTCCCATTTTTTTTCTTACTCCCGATATTGCTTCATGGTCTTGTATAATCCACTTAGGTACTTTTTCTTCTTTTGAAAAAAATAACTTAGATTCGAATTTACGATCAAATGATTGTCTCAACTGTTCTTTACTTGGGCTAATATGATATTTATATAAACTCGCAAAATCAAACTGGTTGATCCCAATACTCCTTAATAATAATCCTATACTTTCCAAGCTTTTACCTGAACCGCAAAATTGTGTTACAATTAACGTCTTCTTTTTTCCAAAATCCATCTTTTCTAGGTATCTGATTATTGCCTTATATTCTTCTGTATTTTTATTATATGATTCATTAATATAGTGAAGATCAATCCCAGCTGCTAAAAAATAAGTTTTTATTTTTTCTGGTGATTTTTCTTTAAATATTTTATCTAAAATTAATGTAGGAATTCTTCCTCCAGCATCATCACTTAATATTGCGCTATACTCAGCATTTACAATTGCTTCTTTTAATTGCTCAACTAAAGAAGCCGCAGCGGGTTCGATTTCTGCCATTTTTTCAAAATTATACTTTTTTTCGTGTTTAGCTTCTGGCTCTAAATCTTCTTGTGGTACTGGCATTATTTCTTTCATATTTTTTAGAAATTAATTAATTCGGAAATTATTTTAAAAATTGAAAATTAAAAATTAATTCAGCGAATGGGTATTGCCTCCCAGGTTTCATATCTTATCCGAAATTTCCATAAGTTCAAACGGGGATATGGTGGGGCAATTTGCCACTATAGCCACATACCCTAAATTTAACGATCGCGTAATTTAGGGTATATTATAATATCGATGTTATTAGATTTCCTCTATTAAAAATATTTTAACGTAGCCGTCCAGAGAATGTAATTGCAGCAGATACTCGGTTTTTTCAGATATGTCATACGGTGAAATCCAAACGCTTTTTTGAAATAATTTATATCCTAAATTATGCAGGATGCTTCTTAATAAGTTCCGGGCTTTTTTATGTTTTTCCGGCACGTCAAAAATCAGCATTACCCATTTACCATCTTTTCTTTTTTTTCGTCCTTCGATTTCAAAACTTGCCTTCAAGGCCTTGCTTAATCCTTCTTTGGTAAGAATAATCGCCTGTTTGCCTTTTAAACTTTCAACCCGTATATAATTATTTCGTTTGGCATAATACACCAATTTACTGAATTTCGCCCTATTTTTATCATGCCGGTACTTTTCAAAAATCGGATTTTTGGGTCCCGGCATAAATTTTATTGCACGAGGATTTAATATAAAAGCTGCAACGTCTTCTGTCTTTTCGAGAATGCCGTAAATGTCCCATAAAAATTTATCGGTAAGTGTAAGTTTCATAGTATCACTATACTCTATTTGTAACGATCGTGCAAAATAGAGTATTGCATGTAATTTGGTTAATCTAGTGTTTCATTCATTTGAAGAAAATTCCCCGCGGCTATCTTGCCGCGCGGGTTACCCTTTAGGAAGGTATCGGAAACCTTAGGTTTCTGATTATAACATCTCCTTTAAGATACCCTGTGGCGTAAGCCCAGGGAGCTTCATTACATAAAAATTAAATGAATGAGACACTAGTTTAAAGAGTAAACATTGCCGCCCAGGTTTCGTATTTTACCCGAAATTTCCATTAACGCAAGCGTGGTGGCAATTTGGGAAGGGCTTAATTTGGTCGCCGCTATGATGTTATCAATATATAATGCTTCTTGCTCTAATATTTGCAGAATTACTTTTTCGGTTTCGTTTTCCGCCGCGAGGCGCGGCGCGTGCGCCGCGCCTCGCGGCTCCAGTCCTAAAACATCCAAAACATCCTGTGCGCTTTCCACTAATGTCGCACCTTCTTTTATTAATTTGTTGGGACCCTTGGCGTTTAAGGTATAAATGGGCCCCGGAATGGCAAATAATTTTTTCTTTTGGATTTTGGCGTATCCGGCGGTAATCAGCGACCCGGATTTTTCTTTTGCTTCAACTACCAAGACACCTAAACTTAACGCTGAAATAATACGGTTTCTTTGGGCAAAATTACTGGGGTAACCGGGAGTGCCGGGCTTAAATTCTGAAATGAGGCATCCACCGTATTTAATAATATTTCGTGATAGTTCCAAATTTTCTTGCGGATAAATGCTTTTTTCATTAAGTCCGGTACCAAGCACCGCAATGGTGCGCGCACCTTTTTCAACACATGCGGTATGGGCATAGGTATCAATGCCGGGCGCCATGCCCGAAATAACGGTAATGCCCGCATCGGCTAATTCGCCCGTAATTTGGAGGGTTACTTGCTGTCCATACACCGATGGTCGTCGTGTGCCAACTACTCCAATACAAATTTCATTTTCTTGAGGTAGTACTCCTTTATAGTACAATACTTTGGGCGCAGTAGAAATTTTTTTAAGGAGTTTTGGGTAATTTTTATCAGTAATTTTTACTTCCCTAATGTCTTCCATGCAATTACTATATCATAAAACTGTAATATTTTTTAAATATCGTGTAATATATTAATCGGGTAATGGCTCTATTTTTTCGAAGAGGGCAACGTGAAAATTGTTGTCAGTCAGATTGGCGAAACACTGGATATTTCTAGTGTCATCGCTAATGGGAAAGAGAGTGGTAGGTCCTTTGCGGAAGAGGATGAATTTTCTTCCACAGGAACCTATACGGTCGGTCGTCACGACTCTGATCGTGGCCCCGTTTACGTGCAACCCATCTCTGACGGCTTTCAGGTTTTGTGTTGTCAAAGATGTGGTAGGATTGGCCAGCCGTTTCCCCGGACGGTCAAAACCTACCAAGAGCTTCGGCGCTGGTTTGCCGAAGCTTTGAGCAGGGATAGCTGACGCATCCCTGCTCACAGTATGGGCCAGCGGCATATGCTTCTGGCCCTTTTTTAACCCCGGTCTAATTTCGTAACTTTTCAACCGATTCGGCTAGTATTTGGCAGTATAAATTAAGTCCGATTTTATTGATGGCTCCGGATTGTTCACGGCCTAAAATGTTCCCGGCGCCGCGTAATTCGAGGTCTTTTAGAGCCAGCCGATACCCCGACCCCAGTTCCTTGGCTTCGTGCAAGGCCTTTAGTCGTTCTTTGGCAATAGGTGTTAAAAATTTTGGCTTGTAAAGCAAATATGCAAAACTTTTTATAAACGATCTACCAACTCGCCCTTTTATTTGGTAGGCCTGGGCCAATCCCAGGCGAGTGGCATCTTCCACAATAATAGTATTGACATTGGGCAGGTCAATGCCATTTTCAATGATGGTGGTGGCTACCAATACATTTGTTTTTCCTTCAGAAAAATCACTCATGGTTTTCATAAGTTCTTTTTCTTGGAGGCGGCCGTGAATGACGGCCAGGCGCGCTTTTGGAACCAAGACCTGTAAATTCTGTTTGATGTTTTCAATGGTAGCAACGCGGTTATGCAAAAAATACACCTGGCCCTTGCGCGCCAATTCGCTTTCAATAGCTTTCTTAATGATTTTTTTACTATAGGGAACGATGTGGGCATGGATGGCCATTCTTCCTTTGGGCGGCGTTTGCATCAGCGAAATATTTTTAAAACTGGAAAGCGCCAGATACATGGTGCGCGGAATGGGGGTTGCCGACAAACTTAATAAATCAATGGCGGGGTTTTGGTTGCGCAACTTTTCTTTTTGTTTGACGCCAAAGCGCTGTTCATCGTCAATGATTAACAATTGCAGGCGCTTAAATTCAATGTCTTTAGACAATAGTCGATGGGTGCCAATGACAATATCCACCTGCCCGTCTTTTATTTTTTGCAGTATTTTTTTCTGTTCTTGCTTAGTTTGAAGTCGACTTAGCATGGCAACATTGATGGCCAGTTTCTCAAACCGTTTTTTAAATTGCTGGTAGTGCTGGCTGGCTAAAATGGTGGTGGGACAGATAATTGCTGTTTGGTAATTATTGGCAGCGGCTAAAAAAGATGTTCGAATGGCAATTTCTGTTTTGCCAAATCCCACATCGCCGCAGACAATACGGTCCATGGGTTTTTCTTCTTGTAAGTCCTTTTTGATGTCTTCGATGGCTTGCAGTTGATCGGGAGTTTCTTGGTATAAAAACCCTTCTTGCAATTGGCGCTCAAGTTCTGGGTCTTTGCGATAGGGCGGGCGAGTTACCGTTTCTTTCTTGGCATACAGAGCCAATAATTCCTTTGCCAGTTTTTCTACTTCTTCTTTTATTTTCCGTTTAGTTTTTTGCCAGAGCAAAGACCCAAGGCGCGCCACCGCGGGATTGGTAAAGCCAACGTATCGAGAAAGTTTCCGTTCCAGTTCCACGGGCACATACAGGGTGTCGCCCTGCGCGTATTTCAAAATGTAATATTCTTTAAGTTCCTTATCTATTTCAATGGTTTTCATTCCATTAAATTTTCCCACACCATGGTCTAAGTGCACCAAATAATCTTCTGCTTTTAAGTTTTTTACATCAGAAAACAGTGCCTGGCCCTTTAATTTTTTCTTCAATAGTTCCTTGGATTTTTCTTCGTTTTCAATCTTTACATCAAGCAAAGATATGGCTTCCAGGGTGTTTCCCAAAAAATCGAGGCGCAGGGCTTGTAGCATATTAATAGGGAATACTTCAATAATTCCTCCCTGGCTTGAAAATTCTCCGGGGTCGGACACTGTAAATACTTTTTCATACCCCATTTCATCCAATTTTCTTAGTAATTGAGAAATATTATGGCTTTCGCCTGTTCGTAAGAAAGCCACGTTATCCTGAAAAAATGTCTGGGTTTTGACACTTTGCACAATATCTTGCAAATGTTCCTGGAACCAAATAAACTCCTTTTCTAAAAAATATGGGACAATACTTACAATTAAAATGTTTTCTAAATAATTTTGGCTCATATTTTTACAAAGCGTGGAGGAAAACATCCCAATGAGGTATGGACATCACATCCAGAAACCGCATTTAAGCCGCCGGCGGTTTGGCAATATTGGGCGGCTTGGAGCAAAAAATATGTTTGGCGTAGCCGTAGCTACGGCAAACATATTTTTTGTGAAAACTGCCCAAGATTGGCAAACCGGCAAGGGTTGGAATGCGGTTTCTGGATGTGATGTCCATAGGGCGCCAGAAACTGTTTAATAGCCCCGTATTTGAATGTATCCCCAAAAGAGGGTTATTAAAGTTTCTTAATGAAATGAGCGAAAAAATAGAGGGTAACGCTGGCAATCAATAAGGTAGGTAGTGTATTGTAACCCCTCACACTCCGTCATTGCGAGGAGCCGCAGCGACGAAGCAATCTAGTGCAATTACATGAAACGAGATTGCTTTGTCGCAATGACGGTGAATGGGTGTGTGGGGGCGTGAGGGCTTACAGTGTATTTGTAACCCCTCACACCCCACCGTCATTGCGTCAAGTCGCGAGAATTTCTACCGCAGTAGAAATTCCCGACTCAGGAGCCACAGCGACGAAGCAATCTTTGTCAATATAGTAAGAAAACTACGGTGGAGATTGCCGCGCCCTTGCGAGGGCTCGCAATGACGAGTGTAGGATTGGAGAAGTGTGAGGGGTTACGTGTATTTGGTTGACCTTAGTATTATTTTTTGATATAAGTGAACTGCATCTTGATTGTTTGTTGATTCCTGTGCGGGAATCAGGTCAGGGCGCACAGTACTTTCATGAGGAATTTTTCATGAGGAATTTTGAAGCATCGTCGAATGCCCGTTCCCAGGCAGTTGCGGGCGCCCTTTCGGAATTGTCCGAAATGGAAAGGGCGGAGCTCAAGGATGCCGCTGGGGGATTCTGGGAGGGAGGAGAACCCGTTTCGGAGCCCCTTCGGGCCAAAGTCGCCAAACTGGAGCTTGTCTATAGGGGCTCCGGACGTTTGCGGCCAGACGTCTATAAGATGCTGCGGGGCGACGACGGTTCCGTATTGAAAAAACCCTCTTGGTTGCTCTGATCATACTCTGATCAACCCAGCTCCCTACGAATTAATCGTAGGGAGCTTTTATATTTTATAGATGGTTTTTTTATTAATTATAGGCATTCATGGTTTTTTCTAGCCCCTCCTCAATGAAAAAATCAAGGGCCTCTACGGCTTTTTCAATAATATTTTCCAAAACCTCCTTTTCTTTTCCGGTAAACTTCTTGAGCACAATATCCTTTGCTTTAACTTTTTTTGTTCCATGTTCCATGTTCCATGTTTCATGATTTGCAATGCCGATTTTCAAACGCGTAAAATCTTTCGTGCCAAGAAGGCGGATGATTGAGTCGACGCCTTTGTGGCCACCGGCTCCACTGTCTTTTGAAAACTTTATTTTTCCTAACGGCATATCGATATCGTCGTGTACGACCATTAGCATTTGACTATTAACATTTGACAAGATTTTTTTTACGGCGCTTCCGGATTCGTTCATAAACGTTTCTGGTTTAACTAAAATAGTTTCGTCTTTTTTTGAAATCAATGATTTATATTTTTTTGAAATTTTAAATTCGGGAAATTCGTTTTTTTGTGCAAAAAAATCAATAACCATAAAGCCGGCATTATGTCGCGTATTATTAAATTTTTCGCCGGGATTTCCCAGGCCCACGATAATAAACATGGCTCTATATTGACATATTTTGGGAAAGGAATAAAGTGGAGGTTAGTGCAGTTCTTTCATTTTACTAACCCTTTTAACATAGGGAAAGGAGGTTTAGTCGGTAGCGATTGGCGGGGCTTCAACGGAAAGAGGCGAACAGCAGAGGAAGGGCAGCGTTGCTTTTCAGTAGGGGGGCTTTTCTCAAGACGAGAGAAGGAGTGTTTGATGGCACGAACTCAGAGGTCGCCTCACTTCAAACGGCATCTGAGGAAACTCATCCTCGAAAAAGCCGAAGGCGGTCTCAGCTCCGATGGGCTCAAAACCCTCATTCGGAGCATCAAGAAGGAGTATGGGGTGAACGTTCACCCCAATGCGGTTCGCCGCCTCCTGAGTTCGGGAAAGCCGAGCAACCATCGTCCTGGTATGGCTCGCATGTCGCCGTCTGTGCACGGGCGGTGACGGAGGAGCCAACTGGCTGGTTCCTCCACTACGAGCTGTGGCATGCCCAGGGCCACAGCTCTATTCTTTTTCTTCCCGGCTCCGTTCGGAGTGGGAAATTTCCAGGAAAGGAGAGTTCTGTGGCTCGCAGCAAGAAATGGCGGTCGCGCCAGAAACGCGGCCCAAAGCACCGGCGCAGCTTGCGCCCCCGCCATTCCATGAGAGGCCGATAAGGCCTCCCAAAAAACGCAGGGCGGAGAAATCAACCGATTTCCCCGCCTTTTTCGTACTTGTAATCGTTTAAAAAGCGTGGTATCTTAAATCTGCTATTACCATGGAAGAAACTAATCAAATAACATCAAATTCAGAAGGAGAACAAAAAAATGAAAACTCGGCTACTTCAAGCCGATTTTTGCACGTGGCCTGGGAGTTGGTAAAAATAATAACCATTGCGCTCGTTATTGTGCTCCCCATCCGGTATTTTTTGTTCCAGCCATTTATTGTAAAAGGGGACTCTATGGTGCCCAATTTTCATTCGGGCGATTATTTAATTGTTGATGAAATTTCTTATCGATTTTCCGAGCCCAAACGAGGCGATGTGGTAGTGCTTAAGTATCCCCTGGACAATACCCAACGTTTTATTAAAAGAATTATCGGCTTGCCGAGCGAAACAGTAGAAATTAAAAATGGTAATATCCGCATTATAAAAGATGGTATGGAAATACCGCTAGATGAAAGCCATTATTTATTTGATGTAAAAAGAACCGATGGAGACGTAACGGTTACCTTGCAGACGGATCAATATTTTGTGATGGGAGATAACCGGCCATTTTCCTACGATTCCCGAAGGTGGGGCGTTTTGCCCAAAGAAGATATTATTGGAAGAGCTCTATTTCGGGTGTATCCTTTGGGCGCAATGTCATATATAGTCACGCCGGGTTACTAAAAATGCGATTAATGCGATGCTAATATACTAATTCATGCTAATAATACTAATGTGAAAACGTTTCGCGTATTTGTATCATTAGTATGCATTCGTATATTGGCATCGCACTCACATGGAAAAGAAAATAAAATTACAGGGCTTGTCCGGTATGCGGGATATTTTGCCCGATCATCAAATATATTTAAAAAAAATTCAAAAATCGGTGGAAAATACTGTCCACTATTATGGTTTCCAAAAAATAGATGTTCCGATTCTTGAATTCGTTGAAGTATTTGCCAAGGGTGCGGGCACCACTTCCGACGTAGTGGAAAAAGAAATGTACTCTTTTAGAACCAAGGGCCAGGATTTGGTTGCGTTGCGCCCTGAACTTACCCCCGGCATCGTGCGGGCATACATAGAACACGGAATGTATAACTTGCCTCAGCCGGTAAAACTGTGGTCGCTGGGACCTTGTTTCAGACATGATCGGCCCCAAAAGGGGAGATATCGCCAGTTTTTGCAGGCAAGTGTGGAGGTTTTGGGAGATAAAAGCCCCTCCATTGACGGTCAGATTATTCAAATGAGCTTTGATGTGTTAAAGGATCTAGGTTTTAAAAACATTAATATTGAGGTAAATAGCATTGGAGACGCGGAATGCCGGCCCTATTTTAAAAAGATTTTAACGGCGTATTTTCGTTCAAAAAAATCTTCACTGTGTTCAGATTGCCAACGGCGCCTGAAAGAGAACCCGTTGCGGGTGCTTGATTGCAAAGAAGAAAAGTGCCAGCGGATACGAGCCGGCGCTCCCCAGATTATTGACCACCTGTGCGAAAATTGCCATGGGCATTTTAAGCAGGCCCTGGAATTTTTAGATGAATTAGAATTACCTTACACCTTAAACCCTTATTTGGTGCGCGGATTGGACTATTATACAAAAACCGTCTTTGAAATTACTGAAAATAGCGATGCGGGTATGGCCTATGGCGCTTTAGCTTCGGGGGGAAGGTATGATAATTTGGTCAAACTGTTGGGGGGCAGGGATACGCCGGCTTGTGGCGTGGGTATCGGGGTTTCGCGCATCATGGACTTAATGATAGAAAAAGAAATAAAAGTTGATAAAAAAGAAGAAAGCTCCCAGATCTTTTTAGCTCAACTGGGTCAGTCGGCAAAGCGCAAATCACTAAAACTGTTTGAAGAGTTTCGCGCCGCTAAAATTCCGGTGGCCGAGTCATTTTCCAAGGACTCGCTGCGCGCCCAATTAAAGACCGCCGATAAAATGGGAATAAAATGGGTTCTGATTTTCGGGCAAAAAGAAGCGTTGGAGGATTTCATTACCCTGCGCAACATGGAAACCGGCGTTCAAGAGGAGATAAAGCTGGACAAGGTCGTAGAGGAAATGAGGACTAAGGTTAAAAAACCTTAGTAAATACTAAACCCTAAACTCTAAATCCTAAACCGTTTTAGAATTTAGAAATTAGAATTTAGAATTTCACAAAGTATGGCTTTAGAAGTAAAAAAGAAAGACAAAGAAAGTTCGCAAAATTTGGTACATCGATTTACCAAAGTAGTGCGCCAAAGTGGTGTATTGCTTCAGGTGCGGGGCAAGCAATTTCGCAAACGGCCAAAGTCCGCATTGGCTAAAAAGCGTAGCGCGATACGGAGGGTTATTTTAAAAGCGGAAAAGATTCGAACCGAAAAAATGAGTAAGCCGAAATAAAAATAAGAAAATAGAATCTAGAAAATAGAAAATAGAATTTTGTGCCGTGGTCGGTTCCATATTCTACTTTCTATTTTCTATTTTCTAACTTTGTGCTTAAGCAGCAAATTCAAACCGATATTAAGGACGCCATGAAGCAGGGCAACCAAATGGTTGTGGATACTTTGCGCATGGCGGTTTCTTCGGTTAATGCAAAAGAAAAGGAAAAGCGATACAATCTTTCCAAAGATGACTCGGAAATGAAAGAAGGGGAATTACTGCAGGCCTCACAATTAATCGATGATGAAATTATTGGAGTGCTTTCTTCTGAAATAAAAAAACGGAAAGATGCCATAGCGCTTTATCAGCAAGGCAATCGGCCGGAATTGGCAGAGAAAGAACAGCAAGAAATTGCCATTTTGCAAACATATTTGCCAGAACAGTTGTCGCCAGAAGAATTAAAAAAAATAGTACAGGCCTCGATTCAAAAAACCGGAGCCGCCACCATAAAAGATATGGGTCGCATCATGGCGGACTTAATGCCGCAAGTGAAAGGTAAGGCAGATAATGGCGAAATTAGTAAAATAGTAAAAGAATTATTGGCAAAGTAAAATAACAATGTATGGAAAACCAACCAGCGCAACTTTTACAGGGAAAAAAGACATTAATTCCGATAACAGAATTATTTAAAAAGACGTTTGGGTTTTATAAAACCAAGGTTTTTTTGATGATGAACTTGGTTTTGGTAAGTTGGGCTGTCACCCTGGTTATTGGTTTGGTATTTGGCCTGCCCGCCGTGTTTTTAGTGTGGAAACAGGGAGGGTTTGGTCTATTTTCTTTATTATTGTTGCTATTAGCAGCGCTTGGAATAGCAGTGGTTCATTTTTGGATACAAACAGCGTTATTGTGCGCCCTGCAATCTAAAGAGGCAAAACTGACTGTAAAAAATACATTACAAGAGGCGAAAAACAAAATTGGCCCTTACGCATGGGTAGTGATATTGGGTAAATTAATAACAATGGCGGGGTTGGTGTTATTTATTATTCCGGGAATTATATTCTCTGTTTGGTTCAGTTTATCGTGCTATGTATTTATTTTTGAAAATAAAAAAGGTATGCAGGCGCTAAAGCGCAGTAAAGAATTAGTAAAAGGATACTGGTGGCCAATTTTCGGCAGGATATTAATTCTTGGCTTGGTAATGTGTTTGGTGGGATGGATTATAAAAATCGGATTTTTAATTAATGCCTTATTTATTGGCCCTTTTGCTTTAGCATATATGTACTACGTATATGAAGATTTAAAAAGTATAAAAGGGTGATATTGATATGTGCTATCCGCCGCGCCCGAGGGCGCGGCGGCTTTTGTTTTTAAAAAAAATACCCCCGGTCAAAGTTCAATTTGAGTGGGGGTACAACCTATTTTGGCCTCTTGCTTTTTAGGAGGTGAATAATGAGCTCCGACGACAGTTTCAATTGTTCATTCATGTGAAACAGGAAGTGGAGGTCATCAATGGTTACTGGCTCGTAACCGGATTCGATGATCATTTTCAAAAGCGGCAGTATGCTCGCGGGTGTTAGCAATGCTTTCTCTGAAAAGTAGCAAGCCAGAAGTTCGTCTTCTGAAATACCTAGGGCGATTGTAAGGCCGCGAATATATTCTTTTTTAGGAAAGTTATCACCCGATTCCCATCTAGAGTAAGAAGGGCAACTGACGCCAACTTCTTTGGCGACGGCCGCCTGTGTTTTGCCAAGCCGATTTCTTGCCTCCTCTAAGAGTTGGGAAATATTCCCATAAGCATTTTTCTTCATAGATCCTCTCTGGTTTGGTTTTGGCGAATTTGTGCTAACTACAATCTAATCTATTTATATCCATTGTCAAGCTGGAGATTTTTTGTTTATGATTCAAAGTGCGGTAGCATAAACGTGGGTATTGGCACCTTTACAACTAGCTAAGGAGAAGGCATGACTTTACCGCGTCTTATCGTTTTTTCTTCCGGCACCAGCGTCGGAGGTGGTTCTGGTTTTGAAAAATTGGTGTTTGCCGCCCAAGAAAGAATTTTGCGGGCGCATATTGTAGCAGTGGTCTCCAATCATGCAAGTGGCGGGGTAAAAGAAAAAGCAGATCGCTTAAGAATTCCTTTTGTGTATTTTCCCTCGCCGTATACTTTTCAGTATTACCAGAAAATTATCACTGCTTTTAAAAGTGATTTTTCGGTGCTGGCAGGATGGCTAAAGTTGGTTTCGGGGCTGAATCCTAAAACCACGTTTAATATTCATCCTGGGCCATTGCCGGATTTTGGAGGCAAAGGTAAATATGGATTGCACGTTCACCGAGCGGTAATAGAGGATTATAAAGCCGGGAAAGTAACCAGTTCGGCAGTTTGCATGCATTTTGTTACCGAAGAATATGACCAAGGACCAGTATTTTTTTATAAGTCCGTGCCTGTTTTTGCCACCGACACTCCCGAAGATTTAGCCAAAAGGGTAAGAATCGTAGAGCATGAGTTTTTGCCAGTTATTGCCGATTTGGTGGTTAATAACTACATATGCTGGGATGGCAAGGATCCAGATACCTTGTGTTTGCCAAAGGGGTATTCGTATTTTCCCTAAAGCGAGAAACTTAACCGAGGAGCAATTCTCGGTTTTTTTGTGAAATTTATCAATGTAGTGTAAAATAACTACCATGATCGAGGTAAACAATCTTACTAATTTTGCTGTGGATAAGACCTTTTTTAAGGGGGTTGCAAAAAAAGTGTTAAAAGGCGAAAATAAGGGAATGGAAAATATATCCATTGCTTTTGTCAGTCCCAATGAAATACAGTTGCTAAATAAGAAGTATCGCAAAAAAGATAAACCAACGGATGTGCTAAGCTTTGAAGGGGTTACCAATTTTAAGGGGGAATGCGCCGAAGTGATACTCTGCCCCCATGTTATCAGGGAAAATACCAGAACCTCTAAGCTGCCCCTAAAAAAAGAAGTGGCCAAAATGTTGATTCACGGTATTCTGCATGTATTGGGATATGATCATGAAAGAGGGGGGAAGGAAGTGGAAAGAATGGAAGAGAAAGAAAAATATTATTTTAAGAAAATTTGAAATTTACAATTTGAAATCAATTTGAAATATTTAAATTTGAAATGAGTGAAACCTGTCGCATTTTCAAATTTAATAATTTAAAATTTAAATATTGATTTCAAATTGTAAATTTCAAATTTCAAATTCGCAATGAGGGATCACTTTGTCACCGGAATAGATATTGGAACCAGTACGATAAAAGCCCTGGTTGCCCAAAAAAAAGGCAGGGATTGGGAAATGGTGTGCTGCGCTCAGCGACCCTCTTTTGGTTTGCGCCGAGGCGCGGTAACTAATATAGAGGAAACCGCTAAGAATATTCAACTGTTGATATCGGGGATCGAAAGAGATAATAATATACGTATTAATTCGGCGTTTGTAAATATTGGGGGGAGCCACCTGTACGTAACTCCTTCGGATGGAATCATTTCTGTTTCGCGGGCCGATCAGCGGATTTCAGAGGAAGATATTGAAAGGGTGCTGCAGGCCACCCGAGCTATCAATATTCCCTCCAACGAGGAAATACTCGATGTGTTTGCCCGGGAGTTTATTATTGATGATCAAAAGGGTATTAAGCAGCCGTTAGGATTGACCGGGGTTCGTCTGCAGGCGAAAGTCATATTGCTTTGTTATTTCCAGTCATATTTTATCAATTTGACCCAGGCGGTGCTAAATGCAAAGTTGCAAATTAACGACGTGGTGCCTTCGGTGCTGGCGGCCGCGGAAGCCGTACTGACCCCCCAGCAAAAAGAATTGGGGGTGGCATTGATTGATATTGGGGGTGATACTACCAGTTTGGCGGTATTTGAAGAAGGCGACTTAACCCATTTGGCGGTATTTCCTCTGGGCTCGGCCAATATTACCAAAGATATTGCCATTGGGCTCAGGACCGATTTTGCCACGGCCGAAGAGATTAAAAATCAATACGGTGCCTGCATGATTTTGGCAAATAAAAAAGAGAAAAAAAATAATCGTGCCGTCTCGGAAAAAAAGAATATTGAAGTTTCTAGCAAAGATGCCACAGTTTCATTTACCAAAAAGGGATTGGTAGATATTATTGAGCCAAGGGTATCTGAAATTCTGGGGGTTATGCAAAAGGAACTCAAATCCATTGGCCGCCAAGAATTGCTACCCGGAGGTATCGTGCTTACCGGAGGCGGCGCAAAACTGCCCTATATTCGGGAATTAACCAGGGAACAATTGCGTCTTCCGTGCGAACTGGGAATATTAAAGGGCATTTTGGGGATTGACCAAGATCCGGCGCTGGCCACGGTTGCGGGGTTGGTGCTAGGGGGTGGCAATATCGATGACATGGAAGGCGATGGTATTTCTGGTTTTCTCGCCTCCCTTAAAAAAATGATTTTTAGGGTTTCGAAAATGTTTAAGGTCTTTATTCCGTAAAATCCTAAATCCTAAATCCTAAATCCTAAATTCTAAATCCTAAATTCTAAATCCTAAATTCTAAATCCTAAATTCTAAATCCTAAAACGTTTTAGAATTTAGAGATTAGTATTTAGAATTTCTTTTGCGAAACAAAAGTTATGGTTCCAAAAATTAAAGTCATCGGAGTAGGAGGATCAGGCGGTAATACGGTTTCCAATATGGCGCGGCACGGCAGGGCAGGGTTTGATCTCATTGCTGTAAATACCGATGCCCAGGCCCTGCATTTTTGCAAAGCATCCCAAAAAATATTAATTGGTAAGTTGAGTACCAAGGGTCTGGGCGCTGGTATGGATGCCGCGCTCGGCAAAACCGCCGCAGAGGAAAACGCCAAAGAAATATCAAATTTGTTAAAAGGGTCTGACATGGTGTTTATTACCTGCGGTCTTGGAGGAGGCACGGGTAGCGGGGCGGGTCCGGTCATTGCCGGCATCGCCAAGGCACTAGGCATTCTAACGGTGGCGGTGGTTACCACCCCTTTTTCTTTTGAGGGAGCAGAGCGGCGCCTGGTTGCTAAAAAAGCCCTAGACCAATTAAAGGACAACGTTGATTCGTTGCTAGTGATTTCCAATGATCATTTGTTGAAAATCATTGATGAGAAGACCACGGTTTCCAAGGCCTTTTTAATGTGCGACGATATTTTAAAAGAGGCGCTTCAAAGCGTTACCGACGTTATTTTGTCTCCGGGGATTATTGCCATTGATTTTGCTTCCCTGTCGTCTATTATGAAAAATTCCGGCAGGGCATTGTTTGGCACCGGCCGAGCCATTGGCGAGCACCGCGCCATTGAAGCGGCCACCAAAGCCATTAATTCACCATTGCTGGATTTTTCTCTTAAAGGCGCCAAAGGAATTTTATTTAACGCTTCAGGTAATGATGTAACGCTTGGCGAAATCCAAGAGGCCGCCAAGATTATTACCAAAGAAGCGGATCCCAAGGCCCAAGTTATTTTTGGGGCGGTCAAAGATGCCACTTTGCGTAAGGGCGAAATAAAAATTAATGTCATTGCCACCAAATTGTGAATCTGGAATCTTGTATCTGGAATCTGGATTGTGGGTGAAACTCTAAATTCTAAACTCTAAACTCTAAATTATAACTTCTAGCTTCTAAATTCAGGATTCGAGTTAAAAAATGACCCCTTCAAAAACACTCTTTTGCCTTGCCGTTTCTTTTGTGGCGGGGATAGGCATCGCTTCGGGCATGTATGCCACATTGCCGGAATATGCAAAAAACCGAGTAACCTATTTTCTGCTCGGTTTTTTTGTTATAGGAATTGTGGCGATTATTTTTTCTTTTTTGCATAAAAAATACTACATTACGATTATTGGTTTTTGCCTTCTTTTTTTAGTATTGGGAGTTTTGCGTTTTCAAATTTTTGAATTTACTATAGCAAATGATCCGCTAAGAATGTTCAATGATTTTCCCGAAAAAGTTGCCATTATTGGATTTATTGCGGGGGAGCCGGATATAAGAAATAATCTGCAAAAACTTCTCATATCAACGGAAAAATTGGTAATCAATGGTCAGGAGGCGCCAGTGCAAGGCAAACTGCTGATTACCGTAGGAAATTTCTCTGAGGCACATTACCATTATTTGGATCAAGTGAAACTCGTTGGGAAATTAAAGACCCCGCCGGCGTTTGAGGAATTTAACTATAAAAATTATTTGCTAAAAGAGGGAATTTATTCGGTAATGGATTATCCCGCTGTGCAATTGCTCGCCAAAAAACATTCTTACACTCCCATAACCTATGGGTATGAAAAAATACTGTGGCTCAAATCAAAGTTGATTGCGTCTATTGACCAATATCTTTTCCCGCCCCACAGTTTTATTTTAAAGGGGATGGTTTTTGGTAGCGATAAAGAAATGCCAAAGGACTTAAAAGACCAGTTCAACGTTACTGGATTAAGCCATGTGACGGCAGTATCGGGAAGCAATATCGTTGTTTTGATTTCTCTTTGCACCACTTTTTTACTATTTTTGGGGTTTTGGCGCGGCCAGGCATTTTACCTTGCCGTCGCCTTCATTGCGGTATACATTGCGCTCATCGGGTTTCCCGCTTCCGGGGTGCGAGCGGCCATCATGGGGTGCATTGCGTTGTTGGCTCAAAAATTGGGGAGGCAGAATACCACAAGCCGCATATTAGTATTGGCCGGGGCATTGATGTTGCTTCAAAACCCGCCGTTGCTTTACTATGATATCGGGTTTCAATTATCTTTCTTGGCGTCGCTGGGCATTATTCATATCAAGCCCATGGTGGCCTTATTATTAAAAACCATTACCAAGGGACACGCAGCCGTGTTGGTGGATATGCTTTCCATTACCCTGGCCGCCCAAATAATAACGTTGCCGATTATTGTATATAATTTTGGCCGAATTTCTTTAGTTGCCCCAATTACTAATTTGTTGGCTTTACCGGTAGTGGAAGCGTTAACTATTTTAGGATTACTACTTTCAATATGTGGAGCGGTGGCTTGGTGGATGGGCGCCATGTTGACCTTACCCTGCTCATTGCTTTTGACGTATTTTATCTGGGTATTGGATATTTTTTCAAAACCCTGGGCGGCCAAGGACGTGGGCCACATTTCTTGGATTTTTGTAGTGGTCTATTATGCAGCACTTTTTGTCTTGATAAGGTTTTTCTATAAAAAACGCCAAAAACCGGAATTTTTGGGGTATTAATACTTGAGCTTTAAAGTAAAAAAATAACCGCGGGTGGGTGCCGGCGGCTTAGTGTTTATCAGGGAGAAATCTCTATGACCGTTTTTCGGTCTTTTTTGACCAGTACGAGGACGATTTTTTCTAGTTCTTTGAACTCAAATCCCTCAATAATTTTCTTGGCTTTTCTTAGGTGTTCGCAGTGTTCTTCTGTTGACACTGGGTCACCCAGACAATTTTCGTGCGCTGCCAAAACTAATATTCTTGATTGGTGGCCATGAATCGAGAGTTCAAGGTTTTTTTGGATATTTGCAATGATGGGCGAATTCTTATTTTGAGCCACAATGCCATCAGGCCCGGCATCGGTAATTAAATCCACACTATCAAGATGGTAAGTTTTCTTTTGCCATGCGATGACTGCAGGATACGCCTTTCCATCCATGCAAGCAATGGCGCAGCCACATGTTTCGTTGGTTTTTTCAACGTTTTTCGGTGTTTCCTTAAAATCCTTTTTAATATCCGCTGGCGAGAATTGTTTGCCCTTCTCTTTTAGTTGAGGCAGTGGATTTGAAAATGGGGGTGGCGAAAAAATAAGAAAAGATAAAGTAATCGTTGTCCCAATTGTGATCAGGAAAAATCGAATATTTTTGGGATTTTTCACAAACTCTCCTTAATGTAAGGTGCTGTCTTTTGAGAGCATGAAATATGCCTTCAAAAGTAATAGTAGTGTAACGTGATTCGTTTAGAATTTCCAGTTCTCTTATATGTTCTGCATAATAAGCAAAAAAATAACCGCGGGTTTCCCGTGCGGTCGCGTATGTTTTGCGTTTTTAAGCACCGATTCTTGTAAGAATGGGTGCTTTGGAAGGAATTGCTTCCGGCATCCAGCGTTCATTAATCCACAAAAGAGCAATGGTTATGGCTTCGGACGTGATGCCCAGCTCGCCAAGAGGCAGTGACTCGATCATATTTCTGATCGTTTTTTCTGCCAATCTTAAGTGCTTTATTTGTATTTCTTGTTCATTGGGATTGCCGGCGCAATTATGATGTGCTGCAGCGACAATCGTTCTTGATCCATGATCTTTAATGGAAATCCATAGCATTGTCTTAATATTCTCAAGAATTGGAATATCGGTGTTCTCTGCCAGGACTTTATTTATTCCCGGCTGGGTGATGATGTCAACGTATCTGACACCAAACATTCTTTTTGTCCATTTTCTTGTTGCGCCTTGAACCCGGCCATCCATGCATTCAAGGGCTGTGCCAAACCCTATCAAATGCCGCCGGAAAAACAAATTAATCACCTTGGCAATGCCCGACAACATTTTTTGAGCAGATGCCGTGTGTTCCTTGTTGCTCTGGTGCATGCACAATTCCTCTCTACATCCATTGTAAAGGTGCAGTGTTTAAATTGCTCCGATGCAAATTCAAACAAAATTAACTATACTCTTGTGTTTGGAATATTACAATATTTGCGGCGCAGGGCAATTTTTGGGGTTTTTCACCATTTTGATAAAACTGGAAAATATTGTATAATGAGTGCATGTTATTGAAAACAGAGAGTAGTGAAGATTCCAACCAAAAGGCCTGGGTGGTGGCGGTTGATATGGGGTATGGCCACCAGCGAACGGCCTACCCTTTGCGCGACCTTGCTTTTGGCCGTAGTGTGGTTAATGCCAATAATTACCCGGGTATTATTGAAAAAGACAGGCGTTTTTGGCGTATTACCAAATCTGCTTATGAGTTTTTATCTAGAATAAGAAGCATTCCTTTGATTGGCCTCTTTCTTTTTTTATTTCTAGACAGTTTCCAAAAAATCTTAGGGTACTACCCCAAGCGCGACCTTTCAAAATCGAATTTTGGCGGCAGAATAATTTTTTCTTTCATGAGGCGGGGATGGGGCAAGGACTTAATAAATCAGTTAAAGAAAAATCCATTGCCGCTGGTAACCACTTTTTTTACACCTGCCTTTATGGCAGAAGAGTGCAACTACCCGAACGATATTTATTGCATCATCTGCGATGCGGATATTGCCCGGGCGTGGGTTTCTTTGGAGCCCCAAAAAAGCAGAATAAAATATTTTGCCTCCAATACCTGGACCCGCGACCGGCTGAAACTCTATGGCGTTCCGACGGAAAACATCATGCTCACCGGATATCCTTTGCCTAAGGAAAATCTGGGCGGGCCGAATTTAGAAACAGTAAAAAAAGATGTGGGGTATCGGCTGCTCAATCTTGACCCCAGCGGAAAATACCGCAAACTCTATAGCCCTCTGGTACGGTCGTATTTGGGCGAGCTGCCCCACATTCCAAACCACCCCCTTACCCTCATGTTTTCCATCGGAGGCGCCGGGGCGCAAAAAGAAATTGCGGTGGCTATTATTAATAGTTTAAAAGAAAAAATACAAGCACAGGAGTTGAGGGTTATTGTTTCCGTGGGCACCAGGGAGGCGCATAGGCAATATTTTGCAAACCATATTGAGGGATTGAAATTGGATGGCTGGGCGCACATTTTATCGGGAAAAACCATGGCTGAATATTTTAATAAGTTCAACCAGGCGCTGCGCACCACCGATATTTTAATGACCAAACCATCGGAACTTTCTTTTTACGCTGGTCTTGGAATACCCATTGTGATTGAACCGTCTATTGGCTCGCAAGAGGACTTTAATCGGCGGTGGCTGCTACACATTGGCGCCGGCACGTTGCAGGAAAATCCCAAATACACCGCAGAGTGGTTGTTTGATTTACTGGAGGGGGGCGACTTTGCCGAAATGGCCATGCAAGGATTTGTGGAGATAGAAAAAAGGGGAACGTATAATATAGAACAAATAATTCAAAAATCAAAATTAAAAAATCAAAATTAAAAATTAATGTTATGGCCCGCGCGAAAAAGATTCTTATATTTTTTTTATTGATCCTTGTGGCATTGGGATTAATAGCTGGTTGCTATTTTTTTGTGGGTCGCGCCCCAAAGCAAAAAAAGATAACCTGGGGTGTTAATTTTTCGCAAATGCAGGCAGTAGATTTAGGCCTTGACTGGAAGCAATTGTATTTGGCTTTGCTGGAAGATTTGGGGGCTTTAAATATAAAATTAATTACCAATTGGGATGTTGTTGAGCCAAAAAAAGGGGTCTTTGATTTTACCGATACCGACTGGCAGGTAAACCAAGCAGAGGATTATCATGTAAATATCCTTTACGTGGTAGGCATGAAAACCGGCCGATGGCCAGAATGCCATGTGCCCGGGTGGGCAGGCGGCATGCCAAAACAAGCGCAGCAAGAAGAAATTTTGGCATATGTGAAAGAAACGGTGTTGCGCTATAAAAATTCACCGGCAATTATTGCCTGGCAGGCCGAAAACGAGCCGTTGTTTCGTTTCGGAAAATGCCCGTGGTACGATAAGGCATTTTTAAAAAAAGAAATTGCTCTGATAAAATCACTTGATCCTTCGCGGCCGGTGGTGGTTTCTGATTCAGGGGAACAATCCCTGTGGCTTGCGGTTGCCAACATTGGCGATATCGTAGGGGTTACCACGTACCGGAGCGCGTGGTTTCATGTGACTGACAAGATTGGTTTTTATTTTAAATTCCCCGTACCTCCTGTTTTTTACTGGCGTAGGGCCCAAATTATTAATTATTTTTTTGGTAAAAAAGTAATAGGAGTTGAATTGCAGGCGGAGCCCTGGGCCCCTAAGCCGTTTTCAGAAGTTTCTTTGGATGAGCAGGAAAAGACCATGAATTTAGCGCAATTTAAAAAAAATATCGCATACGCCAAGGCCACGGGCTTGGATACATTTTATTTCTGGGGAACCGAATGGTGGTTTTGGTTGAAAGAAAAACAGGCAAGACCCGAAATTTGGAATACTGCAAAGGAATTGTTTAGGTAGGGGTGGTTGAGTCGGCCGGCGCGGTCGTGTTTGACAAGATATCTTGTTATGTGTTATAATCAACCCATAGGGGTAAAAAATAGCGTCAGCGTCGAGCCCCTTTCCGCAGTGTGCGGAGATAGACGCGGTTTTCTAAAGGGAGAAGCTATGGATTGGTGGGTCATTTTGTTGATCTGCCTGGCGGTAGTGGCGTTTATCGTCGCCGCCGTGGTTGCCCATGCCGTTTACACGGCGTGGGTAATCTGTAAGGTGGCCCAAGAGCTCTTTGGCCGCTATCTGTAAATCTTTGGGGGAGCGGATTGGCTTATCCGTCTCCCCCGTTTATTTTCCCAGGACAGGGTTCCTGGTTTTTTATTTACATTGTATTTTCGGTCAGAAGAGTTAAAATGAGACAATATCATTAAAAATATAAAACTTATGCCAAGAAAACAGGAAACAGGTAAAAAGGGGCCGGAAAATAATGATTTAGAAAATCAGCTTCCGGTTCAAGAAAATTCAAGTGACTCTTTATTGGGTGCTAATAAAATGAAGGCACTGGAAGAAGAAGCCGACTGGGAAAGGACGAAAGCAAATAGGGCACCCCAAGAAATCACGGCATTAAAAGAAGAAATCAATGATTCTAATTCCGAAGAAGTGGCATTGCAAAAATTGACATCTGATCAAGAACGGCAGCGAGTGCGAGATATGGTTGTCGCTGGAGAATTGGTTTTTAAGGACGGATATTTTTTGACCCCAGAAGAAGCGGAGTTTCAGAAATTATCTCCCCAAGAAAAAGAGGAAAGAGCAAAAGCACAAAAAGCAGAAAATGATGTTAAGTCAGACCAGGCAAGAGAGCGAAAAAAGGAAAAATATGAAAATTCTTGGTGGGAATCCGATAATCCGAAAGTAATTGTGCTGGGTTTTTTTGGTGCTAAAGACGGGGGCGCCAGTTTTATAACAAAGGAACGTCTTGTAGGTGCCCTGCAAGAGGTGCTAAAAAGACCGGTCAGCGAAGAAGAATTTGAGGATCAGAAAGCATATTTAGCCCTGGTCAATGAAGTGGAAAAAACCGTGCAAAGCGATAGTGCCACCAAAGAATTGCTCATTACCAAAGAGGAAAGAGATAACGCTCAGCAAACAAAAGATGCTGAAATGAAATATGCTCAAGCAAGAAAAAAAATATATAAAGAGGATAAAGAAAGAGAAGAAAAAAAAGAACGCGCTGAACGTGATGCGGAATCAAAAAAAGAGGAGCAAGGAGGAGGTAAAAAAAGTTGGTTGAAGCGGTTTTTCGGTGGGTAAATAATAGTAAAGACGTCTGTGTATAAAATGAAAAAATTGATACTGTAGTAAAAACCTATGTCAGAAAAAGAAGAAATAGCGCCAAAGGTGCCAAATCAAGAACGTGTGGCAAATGAGCCATCGGTTCAAGAACATCAGCATGAGTCATTATTGGGTGACGAAAAAAGAAGGGAGCTGGAACAAAAAAGCGTGGAACAGGTAGAAAAGAAAATCGAAGAACTGAAGGGGGAAATAGAAGATGCTGACCAGGAGAATCCATGGGAAAATCTAAAAGAAAACAGCGATCTTAGACAAGAAAAGATTAAAAAATATCAAGAGCGTTATTTTCCAAAACACTTGCGTGGGAAAAAAGATATTATTTCAAAAGCACTTATTGGTTTGGTATCCATGTTTGGCAGGGTGGAAACAGAGGGGCGGGAAAACATTCCCAAAAAGGGGCCTTACTTTGTCGTTTGTAATCACCCCGGTGGCGGAGAACCAGAGGCGCTGATGGGTACTTTCAAAAATTTACATATTGCGATCGGAAAAAAGATTTGGTGGGATCGATCACCGTGGCTTCAGTGGTTTTTTAAAAAAATTGGGGGAATTCCGATTGAGGAGAGTTTGTCGAACCTTTCATTGAAAGATAAAAAAGAAGCAATGGGGCTTCAAAAAGATAAATATGCCCAAGCGGTATTTGAAGAAATAATACGGATGGAAGAACAAGGTAAATTACCAATAAATACCGAATTTGTGCGCGCCGCAGTGGCATTGCTCTTGAAGGGCGACTCTGTATGCGTTTTTCCGGAAGGTCTTTGGTTAAATCCAGAGGGGTCAGCACTGGCTCCGCGGGAAAAACAAGAATTAAAAAAAGCATATTCTGCTATGATGGAGTTGATTGTACGACAATACAAAAAATTAACCGGCGAGGAGCTGCCAATTATGCCAGTGGCCTTTATAGAAGACAGGACTTCGGGAAAGAAAAAACTTAGCATAGGCGAACCATTATCTTTAGATGAAAATAATACTGAACTTAGTGGTATTGATTATGTAATGGCTCATGTGGCTGAACGTTTACCCGAAAAACAACGAGGATATTATAAGGATAAAATTCAAAGTATTTCAAAAAAAACCATATAAAAAATGTTTTCCTGGCTAATCATTATCATTTTGTCATACCTCTTTTTTAGTTTGGCCTCGTTTGGGGACAAGCTGGTATTAAGGGGCGTCCCGAACGCAAAACTCTACACTTTTTATGTGGGGATGTTAAACATCCTGATTATTTTTTTGATACCTTTTACCAAATTCGGCTTTCCCGATCCCGCTTCACTAGGATGGATTTTATTGGAAGCAACGGTGTATGTGCTGGGGCTGTATGCCATGTTTGTGGCTTTGGAAAGGTTTGATGTATCCCGGGTCATGACTACCATCGGGGCTTTGCAACCGATATTAATACTGATGCTAACGTTGGCGTTTTGGGGATCGGGAGTGGTTTCCGGGATGAATCTTTTGGCTTTTGTGTTGCTAGTTTCGGGAAGCATCCTTATTTCCGTAGAGAAAAAAATCAAAATTACTTTCCACTACGTGTTTTTAATATCTTTTTCCTCCCTGATGTTTTCTTTGGATTACATCTTTTCTAAAATAGTATTTTTACATCAGCCGTTTTTACAGGGACTTATCTGGATGCGCCTGGCATGTTTTGTATTGGTATTACTGCTCCTTTTTAGTAAAAAATTACGGAAGCAGTTATTTACAAAAAAAGCAAACTTAGATAAAAAAAGCGGAACCATTTTTGTTTCCGCCCAATTTGCCGGCGGTATTGCCGGTGTCTTGCAGTCTCTTGCCATAGCACTGGTACCGCTTTCTTATCTGGCGACTATCAATTCGTTGCGAGGCATCCAGTATGTTTTTTTATTTATCATAACCTTGTTTTTTTCCTTATTTTTACCTAAGATATTCAAAGAGGATATTTCCAAAAAAATAATTATCCAGAAAATGGCCGCCATATTCTTGATAGTGGCAGGTTTGGCGCTGTTAGTTTTTTGATGAGAGAATTTTTATATGAATATCAATATTGTAAATAATAAATACATTAATGCTCTATTATTATTGCTGTTATTTTCAGCAGTAGCGCACGTAGCAATCCTTTTATATGCTTTTTTAATGTCAGGGGATTTTTCTTTGATAAATTATTTTAACATCTTAGATTTAGCATATCTTTTCGATAACTTTTTTAACGGCGTTACCAATGATATTTTTGCAACTATTTTTGTTGTAGTTTTATATGTTATTATTTTAAAGTTTAGTCAGCATGAATAAAAAACATATCCTGATTATGTCTATGACCGGGGGATTCGGGCACGTGCGGGCCGGTGAGGCGCTTTTGGATTATGCCAAAGAACACGTGCCAGAGATGAACGCAGAACATGTTGATATTACCGCCATTGATCCATCCTTGAAAAAATACGCCCAAGGCATGTATGGGGCGGCAAGTAAAAAATTCCCTTTCGTATGGAAAATACTGTATAATTATCCTGCGGCCTACCACTTGGCAAAAAAGACAGTGTTTTTTCGGGGACTGTTTAACTCCAAGGTAAAAAATTACATTTACCAAAAAAAACCGGATGCCATTATTTTCACCAATGTGGAAATATTGCCGTTGTTTATCGGAGCCGTCAAAAAAAAGTTTCCGCACATTGTCATGGGAATTGTGGTGACGGACTACCATGGCCATCCCTACTACAAATTTTCTTGCATGGACTACTATTTTGTCGCGCACCAGGATGTGGCCGATGATTTAAAAAATGTAGGTATTAAACAAGAGAAAATAAAAATTACCGGCATTCCTATTAATCCCGGGTTTTATGTAAAGGAAAATATCGGGGATTTGAAGTTAAAATATGGCATCAAAAATAATCTGCCGGTCGTACTATTAATTACATCTTTTCAAATATCCAGCCGCGATTTAATTGCATTAATTGAGAACTTGCTGGCTCTGGACCCCAAAATAAATGTGGCGGGGATTGCCAATGGTAGCCAGGAATTGTATGATGCTATGAAAAATAATTTTTCCGGCCACCAGCATTTTTGCTTTGAAAAATGGACCAATACGATGGAAGAGTACATGAAAATTTCAGATGTAGTGGTAAGTAAAGCAGGTGGTTTAACGGTATCGGAATGCGTAGCGTTGGCAAAACCATTGGTGGTAGTAAACCCCATCCCCGGACAGGAGGAATTTAATACAGAATTTTTAGAGAAAAATAATTTGGGGGTGCGGGTAAAAAATCTCAATCAAATTCCCGAGGTAGTACGAGGCCTTTTATCGGAGAACAAAAAATATCCAGAACCATTATTTATTGAAGATAGTGCCTGCGAAAAAATTTTTCAATATTTTTAAACGTGAATCCTGAAATCCCTTATTAAAAGCAAGTTTCAGGATTCACGTTTTTAAACCTATGTACGAATTACCCAGCATTAATTTTAAAGAAACATTTTTAAAGTTCGCCAAAAATAAAGGATTTCAAATCGCCCTGTTGTTGGTGGTTTTGCTTATGGGCGCATTGTATTACGTGGAATTTTTTGCGCCCGGGGTTTTGCAAAATCCTATCGCTTCATGGATAAAAAAAATTGAACGTGGTGCGCTTGAAGGCCAGCAAACAACAAAAGAGTTGCAGTTACAAGTTGGTGGCCAAGAATACGTTTCGCAAATTTCCTATGAACAAGCGATCATAGATTCGGTAAAAAGCGCTTCTCCTTCAGTGGTAAGCATTGTGATTTCCAAAAACTTGCCGGTCTATGAACAGCAGTTTATTAATCCCTTTGGCGAGGGTTCGCCGTTCGGGTTTGAGGTTCCGGTACCGGTGCAAAAAGGCACCAAGCACCAGGAGGTCGGGGCGGGGTCCGGATTTTTGGTGTCTTCTGATGGGCTGGTGCTGACCAATAAGCACGTGGTTTCAGATAAGCAGGCGGATTATACGGTCATTACCAATGAGGGGAAAAAATATGCTGCCAAGGTGGTGGCGCTGGACCCCGTTCAGGACTTGGCGATTATAAAGATAGACAGCAGCGAATCATTTCCGGCTATAAAAATCGGCGATTCTGATGGCATACAAATTGGCCAAGGGGTTATTGCCATTGGAAATGCACTCGGAGAATTTAGCAATACGGTGTCGGTGGGCGTTGTTTCCGGGCTGGGCCGGAATGTATCGGCCTTTGGCGCCAAGGGATTTTCTGAAAACCTTGAAGGAATTATCCAAACCGATGCGGCAATTAATCCGGGAAACTCCGGCGGGCCGTTGATTAATTTAAAAGGAGAGGTCATTGGGGTAAACACCGCCATGGCTGACGGAGCGCAAAGCATTGGGTTTGCTATACCCATTAACATTGCCAAAAAAGACATTGAGCAGATTGTAAAAACTAACAAAATAGTGTATCCGTTTTTGGGGGTAAGGTATCTGTTAATTGATGATGAGGTCAAACAAAAACACGGCCTGTCGGTTGATTACGGTGCTTTGGTATTAAAGGGAAGCAACGGCGAAGCGGCGGTGTCGGCCGGCTCGGCAGCAGAAAAAGCGGGGGTAAAGGAAAAGGATGTAGTATTGGAAATAAATGGTCAAAAAATTACTCTACATAACTCCATAGCAAGCATCATTCAACAGTATAAACCCGAAGATAAGGTAACTTTAAAGGTGTTGCGGGATGGCAAAGAAATAAATATTGAGGTTACTCTCGGAGAAAGGAGTTAATAGACCTGTTGCGTATTAAGGATTGTCGCGAAAATTGAAGATTTTGGATCAGAAATTTGATAGAATTTTTCGGCTTGCCTAGAGGGCCCGGAGATGGGGAAATTTGTTGCTACAAATTTACCCACATCTTGACCGAAAAATTATAATGTGCTAAGCGAGAGAGGAAAGGAAAAATCGCAATTATTCCTTTCCGAACGAGCGACACATTATACTAGGTATAGCAAATTTGTGGCCGAAATATGCAATTTGCAGTAAATCCTTAATACGCAACAGGTCTAATGATAATAAAAAAAGCCCCTGGTCAAAGCCGGGGCTTTTTGATTTTTTGACTATGTAATAATTTCTTGCTTTTTTCGATGCACTTTTTTAATGCGGGATATTTTTTTAAGCATCCAGCTAGTAAAGGTTAGGAGCAATTCAAATGGTAACAAAAGCGCCCATGAAAGGATGTCAGGCACGGTTTTCAACAGGAAATATATTAATTCATGCATGCAAGCACCCCCTTTTTTTTGTTAAGGAACTTTTTTGTTTGATTATAAATATATATGATAAATATAAAGTGATGTCAATAAAAAGCGGCGCTGTTCGGAAACAATCCTCCGCATCGTCATTGCGAGGTAGCAACCGAAGCAATCTCCGTTCACATTTAGATTGCTTCGTTGCTGTGGC
>Ga0155373_126_pt1 | contig 38790 bp, 53 predicted proteins | sample RifCSPhighO2_02_FD_106341 | JGI IMG/M metagenome (GOLD analysis project Ga0155373, IMG submission 106341) | Candidatus Staskawiczbacteria bacterium RIFCSPHIGHO2_02_FULL_42_22 | reverse complement strand
TGCCAAATAACACCAAACCGCAAGAGTATTTAATTGAGCCATCGGCAAAAGAAATATTGGATGACCTAGTGAAGCATTTGTTTTTTATGCAAATGTACCACTTAATTTTAGAAGCCAATGCCTCGGAACACGCCGCTCGTCGAATGGCCATGAAAACCGCTTCCGACAACGCCAGCGACTTGGGCCAGGCACTTAATTTACAGTACAATAAGTCCAGGCAAGGGGCGATTACCAAGGAAATTACAGAAATTATCGCGGGAGCGGAAAGTTTAAATTAGGGAATACTAATATTTTCAATAAAAATATGGTAAATCAAGAAGAATTAAGAGATGATCAGGGATTAGGAGAAACTTCAGAGCAAGCAGAAGAATCGCGAAGATTGAGGGAAATGGCAGAAGATTTAGAAAAAAGATCGGGTTCTGGTAATCCGGAAGTTTGGGAAAAGAAGACAGATAAGGAGGGGGAATATTATGAGCTAAAAGAAAAAAAGGGGCCTTCAAGGGAAGAAGAGATTGCATATTTAAAAAAAAGAAAAAAGGATCAAGAAGAACAAGAAAATTGGTATGACGAAGAATTTGAGACAATAAAATATAGGTCTGATCAATTAGTCAAAGAAGCAAATAAGGCAAATTCGATTGATGAGTTGTGCGATATTCTCTCAAGAGGAGAGGTGATTCTTATGGGGGGAATGATTTCGCCAGCTACCGATATGACAAGGCAAGAGGATAAGATTACTCCCTGGGGATTGGCGGCGCAGATTAGATCAATGAAGGAAGATTTGGATAGAGGCGAATATAGTATTGATACTCAAAAAAATTTTGGCACAAGATTTTTAAAAGCATACGGACTAGATCGGGCCATTGAATTGCTCGGTTTGCCTCGTTTGTAATTTAATAAAATAATATGAAAGGAAAAATTGTACAAATTATAGGTCCCGTGGTTGATGTGGAATTTGAAACAGAGGGCGGTCTGCCGGAAATTTTTAACGCGTTAAAAATTTCCGGACCCAAAGGTGAAGTCACTCTCGAAGTAGTAAAACACCTAGATCAACAACGGGTGCGGGCTATTTCTTTGCAATCAACTGATGGCTTGATGCGCGGATTGGAAGTGGAAGATACGGGAAAGCAAATTGAGGTGCCTGTCGGGCCGGAAGTGTTGGGAAATATATTCAATGTTTTAGGGAAAACGCTAAACGATGCAACCAGTAACCAGAAACCAGTAACCAGTAAATTTAAAAACTATTGGCCGATTCATCGCCAAGCGCCGCCCTTTACCGAACAGTCAACCAAAACCGAAGTGTTTGAGACCGGTATTAAAGTAATCGATTTAATTGCACCATTTATTAAAGGAGGAAAGATTGGTTTGTTTGGTGGAGCAGGCGTGGGAAAAACGGTGCTTTTGATGGAATTAATCCGAAATGTGGCCGAAGAAGGCGGAGGAGTATCGGTGTTTGCCGGCGTTGGGGAACGAACCCGCGAAGGAAATGATTTGTACAGAGAAATGAAAGAAAGCGGAGTTATTAATAAAACCGCTTTGGTGTATGGCCAAATGAATGAAGTTCCGGGGGCGCGGGCAAGAGTTGCTTTGAGTGCCTTGACGATGGCAGAATATTTCCGAGACGAGGAACACAAAAACGTACTATTTTTTATTGATAATATTTTCAGGTTTTCACAGGCAGGGTCTGAAGTGTCAACGCTTTTGGGCCGTATGCCATCGGCGGTGGGTTATCAACCAACCTTGGCTCAAGAGATGGCCGAACTTCAAGAAAGAATTACTTCAACTTCAAAAGGGTCAATTACTTCGGTGCAGGCAGTATACGTACCGGCCGACGATATTACTGACCCGGCACCTGCCACCACATTTTCGCACTTGGACTCAACCATTGTATTGAACCGCGCTTTAACTGAAATTGGTATTTATCCGGCCGTTGACCCTTTGGCTTCAACATCAAGTGCGCTTGATCCAAAAATTGTGGGCCAAAAACATTACCAAACGGCTCGCGGCGTGCAATTAACATTGCAACGGTATAAGGATTTGCAGGATATTATTGCTATTTTGGGTATGGAAGAATTGTCAGAAGAAGACAAAAAAGTGGTAACACGCGCCCGCAAAATACAGCGGTTTTTGAGCCAGCCGGTGCACGTGGCTGAAGTGTTCAGTAATATTCCCGGCAAATACGTAAAACTAGAAGACACTATTCAGGGCTTTTCAGAAATATTAGAAGGCAAGCATGATGATGTGCCGGAGGAGAATTTTTATATGAAAGGAGGAATCGACGAAATTACTGCGTAATTTCTAAATTATCAATTATCAAGTATCAATTTTCAATAAATTATCAACGGAACGAATTTTTAATGATGAAAACGTCGGTTTGATAATTTAGTAATTTAATACTTCATTGATAATTGAAAATTGATAATTGAAAATTCGTTATGAAGATTTCTATCTATTCACTCAAAAAAATATTATTTGCCGGACAGGCATTGTCTTTAAATTGCAAAACGGTGATGGGTGAAATTACGGTGTTGGACAACCATGAGACCTATATTGGTAAATTGACGACAGGAGTTATGAAGGTAGTTGATGTTGCTAGAAAAGAGCATTTTTTTGAAATAAATTCAGGTTTTTTAGAGGTTCGTCAGGGAAACGAGGTACGGTGTATCATTGAGTAATGCGATTCTAATCTACGAATTCATCCGAATGATCCGAATCAACGAAACGTACGCGTCGAGCATTAGTATTATTAGTATGCATTCGTATATTGGGATCGCATTCAAAGCATGGAAGAAAATATTCATACGTACCATCCACTGGGGCAGAAAACACTTTTTATGCTGATTTTGCGTAAAAGTGGAGTATTTTTTGTGCTGGTACCCATGCTGTTTGCGGGACTAGTTTCACTAAACTATATTCCGGTAACTTATGTTGCAGTGACTGCTAATGTGCTACTTCTTTTTTTGGCCTTTTTGTTATTTGCATTGGTTTTGGTGTTTGCCATCGGTTGGCTTGAGTACATTCACTACGGAATTTTCATTGCCCAGAAAAATTTAAAAATTAAAAAGGGGCTATGGAACAAACATTATGAAACCGCACTAAAGTTGCCGACGGTTTGGCAATATTGGGCGGCTTGGAGCAAAAAATATGTTTGGCGTAGCCGTAGCTACGGCAAACAAATTTTTTGTGAAAACTGCCCAAGATTGGCAAATCCGTCAAGACTTGGAGTGCGGTTTCATAATGTTTGTTCCATAATTTCAGAAGATATAACCGTCATTCCTTACCGCCACATCCAAGATGTTAAAATTCAAAGAAGTTTGTTGGATCAAATTCTGGGCATGAGCGATATTGTGATTACCATTTCCGGGGAAGAGGGTCAAAATGAGAACTTTGAGCACAAAGACACCGTTTTTTTGCCGGCTATTGAGAAAAAATCCGCATTGCATATTCAAGATATGATTCTTAAAAAAGCCCAGGTTGAGCAGATGCGGCCATGGCAATATTATCAACAAAATTCTTGGGCAAAATTCTGATAAGTAAATCACGACCTACGCAGTTAAATCAACATCATCGTCATTGCGAAGAGTCCTAAGTTTGTCGAAGGGCGACGAAGTCCCGATTTGTCGAGGATCCTCGATCGCTTCGCAATCGGGACAATCTAAAGATGAGGAGAGATTGCTTCGGGCATTGCGATGCCCTCGCAATGACGCAACTGCGTATGGACATCACATCCAGAAACCGCACTAAAGTCGCCGGCGGTTTGGCAATCTTGGGCGGCTTGGAACAAAAAATATGCGAGGCGTAGCCGAAGCTACGGCGAACATATTTTTTTTGAAAACTGCCCAAGATTGGCAAATCCGGCAAGACTTGGAGTGTGGTTTCTGGATGTGATGTCCATAAGTCGTGGTAAATGTGTCGCAACAAAAAATCCCGCATTGCGGGATTTTTTGTTGTCTGGCTTTGCCAGATCTGCAAAACCGATTAGTAACGATTTTGTCGTGGTGGTCGGTTTTTTGCCCAGCAGTCCCGGCAGTAGATAGGTCGGTCAGGAGCTGGCTCAAAAGGCAGTTCGGTAATTTCTTTTCCGCAGTCACTGCATTTCCAGTTTCCCTGCACCATTTGTCGTGGGGCAAAGCTTCCTCCGCCTTTGTTGTTATCGAATTTATTGAACATTTATTTACCATTAATCCCTACTATGTTTACTGCAGATATTTTGTAATATCTGCTATTTTTTCGGCGAAATTAATGGTTAAAAATAATATAACGACCTTTCTCTAGGTGCTTTTTATAGCAACCATAGGATCATGACGAAAAGCCGTTATGTGTGACGACTTATTGTCTAGATAAATGATACCTTTTATAAACAGCCATGTCAACTGCCAGTATTGTGTAATGCCCACCCGATTGATTTTTCGGCGCCAACCGATTATTATGCATTAATGGACGGGGCCTAAGATCGCCAGTATGAATTTTAAAATTTTAAAAAAATCAAAAGTCAGTAATGCCCGATTGGGATTTATAGAAACATCACACGGAGTCGTTGAGACCCCGTGTTTAGTTCCTGTGGCAACGCAAGCCGTGGTAAAAACGTTAACCAGCAAAGAAGTTGAGGAAACCAAAAGTCAAATATTGATTTCCAATACCTTCCATTTGCATTTAAAACCAGGTGAAAAAGTGATTCAAAAAGCCGGCGGTTTGCACGAATTCATGAATTGGAAAAAACCGCTCATGACCGATTCGGGCGGTTTCCAAGTGTTTTCCTTGGGTTTTGGCCAGGATTTGAATTTGGGTAAAATAATAAATTCAAAAGACCGCATGGGATCGGATGCTGATCTTCGGGAGCAAATTAAGATTGGCGCCCAGCCCAAAAAGATAAAAATCCGACAGGACGGAGTTTTTTTTCGTTCACCGGTTGATGGCAGGGAATTATTTATCGGTCCCAAGGAGTCCATAAAAATCCAGGAGCAAATTGGCGCTGATATTATTTTTGCCTTCGACGAATGTACTGCACCTTTAGCTGATTATGAGTATACGAAAAACTCTTTGTTAAAAACGCATCAATGGGCGAAAGTGTGCTTGAAGGTTAAAAAGAGTAATCAGGCGCTATATGGTATTGTCCAAGGCGGCCGGTTTAAGGACCTGCGCCAGGAAAGCGCTAAATTTATTGGGTCGCTGCCATTTGATGGTTTTGGGATTGGCGGGGAATTTGGCAGCGACAAAAAAATAATATCAGAGATGTTGGCTTGGGTCATAGCCGAATTACCAGAAAGAAAGCCGCGACATTTGCTGGGTATTGGCAAGTTGGATGATTTGGAAAATATTATCAAAGCCGGAGTTGATACTTTTGACTGTACCATTCCAACGCACTACGCTCGTCGCGGCGTCGCTTTTACCAGTGAAGGAAAATTAAATATGAGGCAAGTTAAATTTTTAAAAAAACGTGAGCCGCTGGATAAAGGGTGTGTGTGTGACGTGTGTTTGCACTATAAAAAGGACTACATTTGCCATTTGCTCAGAGCCGGTGAGATTACGGCCCTAAAGTTAATCACCTTTCATAATGTAAATTATTTTAATGGAGTGGTTGAGGGGATTAGGGCAAGAATAAAAAATGGGGAATTGTAGCCAATCGTTGTTTTTTTGTGTATAATGAAAGCAATGGTACTACATAAAATAAAAGAAGAGCGAAAGAAAATCCAGAAAGAAATTAAGGAAAAAACCACCGGCTACATTTTGGCCGCACTTGGTTTAGTAGCTGGTCTTGCTTGGAACGAGGCGATTAAATCTTTTATTGTTACATTCTTCCCTAATCCCGGAAATAATGTTTTGGCGAATTTTTTGTATGCTATTGCGGTAACAATTTTTATAGTGCTAATTACTGTTTATTTATTAAGATTTAGTCAAAGACCCACTGATTAAAGGTTTCCGTAGGCGAAACGTCAAAATTTCATAGCGAAAATTTGATAGAATTTTGAGACATACCCAGAGGGTACGTTGAGAAATTCTAGCAAATTTGCAGCTGAAATTTGGGCATTTCGGTAGGAAAATCTTTGATCAGTGGGTCTAATAAGATAAAAAAGCAGAATAATGTTATGGGAAAAATAATACACACATTGTCTGATTTACCTTACGCCTACGATGCCCTGGAACCCTATATTTCAAAAGAAATTATGATGTTGCACCATGATAAACATCACGCCGCTTACGTGAATAATTTAAATGCGGCACTGGAGAAATATCCGGATCTTTTTGAAAAGACCCCGGAAGAATTATTGATGAATTTAGATCAAGTGCCAGAAGAAATTCGTATGGCTGTTAAAAATAATGGCGGGGGACACGTTAATCACTCAATGTTTTGGCAGATTATGGCTCCGTCATCTGGCCAAAAGCCAGAAGGCCAGTTGCTGGGAGCTATTGAAAATCAATTCGGCAGTTTTGCTGAATTTCAAACCAAGTTTAATGATGCGGGTGCCAAACGATTTGGTTCAGGGTGGGTGTGGTTAGTGCGTACCAAAACTGGTGCTTTAGAAATTGTGTCTACCGCAAACCAGGACAACCCCATGAGCGAGGGCTCGGCGCCCATTATGGGAAACGATGTCTGGGAACATGCCTACTATTTGCAGTATAAAAATGTGCGACCAGATTATTTGAAAGCGTGGTGGAATGTGGTAAATTGGGAGAAAATAGAGAAAAGATTTAATAACAATTGACATGTGACCATTGACAATTGACAACGTTTTACGAAATTCGTTAAGTCAAATGTCAATTGTCAAATGTTAAATGTTAAATTTATCCGATGATAAATTTAGACGACGTCAAAAAAAATCCCCAAATACTGGAGTTTATTAAGCAAACCGAAGGGGCTATGCAGGCCTTATCATATACCAACCACGGGTTGCGCCATTCTAGCGTGGTGTCTAGTCGGGCCATGGATATCGCCAAAAAAATCGGATTAGATGAGCGCCGGTGCGAACTGGCCGGTATTGCCGGTTTTTGCCACGATATGGGAAACTTTATGACCCGCACATTCCACCATTTTTTTGGCGCGCTTCTTTTCGGCCAAGTGTTTGGAAATCAGTTCGACCCAAATGAACTGGCGGTTATCATGCAGGCCATTTCTAATCACGATAAAGAAGAAATGAATTTTACCCACCGCATATCTGCCATTTTAGTGCTGGCCGATAAATCGGATGTGGACCGGTCCCGGGTTACAAAAACGGATCCGGATCATTTTAAAACTGATATTCATGACCGGGTTAATTATGCGGCACGCGAAAGTATGTTAAAAGTGGAAAAGGATAAAAAGAGAATTACCTTGACCTTGAAAATTGATACTAACTTTTGCCCCGTCATGGAATATTTTGAAATTTTTACCGAACGCATGGTATTTTGCCGCAAAGCCGCCCAATTTTTGGGGTACGATTTCGGGTTGGTGATAAATAAGTTTAGATTGTTGTAGTTGTAATGCGATGCTAATATACTAATTCATACTAATAATACTAATAACGCCGTGCGTACGTTTCGTGATTCGTATCATTAGTATGCATTCGCATATTGGCATCGCACTCAAATGAAGGAATTCTATGTCATTTGCGATAATATCCGCAGCTTGGAAAATGTGGGTTCAATTTTTAGAACGGCCGATGCATTGGGGGTAACGAAAATATTTTTGTGCGGGATTACCGGGCGGCCGCCAGACCATAAAATTTCGAAGACAGCGTTAGGAGCGGAAAAAACCATTCCCTTTGAATATCATAAACAAACCTGGCGATTGATAGAAAAGTTAAAGAAAGAAAAAGTGTTGGTAGTAGCTTTGGAACAGACGCCAAAAAACATATTATACACCAAATTGAAACCGAAATTCCCTCTGGCTCTGATAATTGGGAATGAAGTAAAAGGGGTTTCTAAAAAAGCCCTGGAATTATCAGATAAAGTCATCTATTTGCCCATGTACGGCAAAAAAGAGTCGCTGAACGTGTCGGTAGCGTTTGGAGCAGCCGGCTATGAAATCCGAAACATGAAATCCTAAACTCTAAACTCTAAATTCTAAATTCTCAAACGGTTTAGGATTTAGGATTTTTAATTTAGAATTTCTTTTGCGAAGCAAAAGCTATGGATTCACAAACCACCGCCATCATTAATATATTAAACGACCCAAAGTACACCTTGCTGTTTTTGGTGTTGCTTATTTGGGGACTCATCTGGAAGGGGATAGCTCTTTGGCGTGCGGCAAAAAATGGGCAAAGAAACTGGTTTATTGCCATGTTGGTAGTAAATACTTTTGGCATACTAGAGATGGCTTATATTTTTTATTTTAATAAAAAATCAACGGCCGTTAAAAAAGATGAAAAAACCAACTAGTGCCCTACTATCCTGGTTGCAAAAAAACAGATTGTTTTTTTTGGTTATTGCGGCGTTGGTTTTCTTGGAGGGAGTATTATTTTTTGCCTACGGTGATGTGCCTGGTACCGTCGCTTCTTATTTTAAAACAAGCGATACCTCGATATCCGGCATCATACTATTTAAAGAAGCGGGGTGCGCGCCTTGCGCCAAGGTGGATGATTTTATTAAAAATAGCAATATTGAGCAAATCTTCGCATTTACTACCCTGGAAATATCGGGTAGCAGTAAAAATGTAACCATTTTGGCTGATAAGGCCCAGATATGCGGGCTAAATCCGTCGGATGTCGGGGTACCATTTTTGTGGGATGGCCAGCATTGTGTATTGGGTTATGTTGACGTGATTCATTTTTTTGAGGAAAAGATAAAATCTGTTACCCAAAAACCCCTAATTGATAGTTAATGTTCTTGACATGATTGACCTTAGAACCATTATCGGGTAAAATGTACTTAAGGATTAGTAATCATATTCTTGCAGTTAGTGTGATGCAAGAACCAAGGTCGATATAAGAATTACATAACACATAACATAGAACACATAACAAACGCCGTTTCGTTTGTTCCATGTTCCATGTTGTATGTTCTATGAATTATATGCCAAGAAAAGCAAATCCAGCTTTATTGAAGCCCATGCAACTTACTGCTGATTTAGAGGCCGTAGTTGGTAAAGGACCTTTGCCAAGAGGCCAGGTAGTAAAAAAACTTTGGGAATACATTAAGAAAAATAATTTACAGGATGCCACCAATAGAAGAAACATTAATGCAGATGCTAAATTAAAAGTGTTATTTGGCGGAAAAGCAATGGTGAATATGTTTGAAATGACAAAATTGGTCTCAAAGCATCTCTCTTAATAATGTCGCTGAATCGCGCAGAAATTAACGCAGAACAACGCGGAACCGTTTCCGTAGAATTCCGCGTGAAATTCCGTGAAATTCCGCGAAAACAAATGGCGACAGAAGCATACTGCGTAAAATGCAAAGCAAAGCGGCTTATGAAAGATGAAAAAGAAGTTGCAATGAAGGGGAAGGGGGGTACTGAAAGGCGAGCAATGACCGGTACGTGCGAAAAATGCGGTACCAAGATGTTTAGGATTATGGGAGCAAAAAAGTAGAAAACGTATTTAAAATGGCGGGCCCGCGGGCCCGCCATTTTCTATGGAAAATTTTTTTACCACAAGACAAAAAATATGTTTGGGAGCAATAACTGTTTTATTATTGTTAAACATATTTATTTGGCAGCAGGTTTGGATATTGGCTCTTCCCCGCCATTTAAAAGTGCGGGTATTAGATATCGGCCAGGGTGACTCCATTTTTATAGAAACTCCCAGTATGCGCCACATTATCATTGATGGCGGAGTAGACGCTATGGTAATGAGTAAATTACACAAACTATTACCCTTCTGGCAGCGCCACTTAGACGTGGTCATGTTAACCCACCCCGACGCTGATCACCTAAACGGACTGCTCTACGTTTTAAAAAAGTATAAGGTGGACTATATTATATGGAACGGTGTCGTGCGCGGCGGAGAGCAATACCAAGTATGGCTTACGCTGTTGGAAAAAGCCAAAAAACAGGGGACAAAAATCATTATTACCAAAGCTGGCGACCAAATAAAAAACGACAAGGTAGCCATTGAAACTTTGCATCCTTTTATTAACATAGAAGGCCGGGACGCCCGGCCCAAAAATGAAGATAATGATACGGGTATTGTAAGCCGGCTAACCTACGGTAAAAATTCTTTTTTATTTACTGCCGATGTTTCAAGTGTGGTTGAAGAGGCATTGGTAAAAGGCGAGGCGACATTAACTTCAGATGTATTGAAGGTGGCCCACCATGGGTCGCGGTTTTCAACGTCAGAAAATTTTTTGGAAGCAGTGCATCCTGATCTGGCAGTTATTTCCGTTGGCGCAAAAAATACCTACGGGCATCCAGCTATCGAAGTTTTGCAAAGATTACAGAATTTTGGTATAACCACGTTAAGGACGGATGAGCAGGGAACGGTGGAAATTTTGAGCGATGGAGAGAATATAAAAGTGATAAAATGAATCTAGAATCTCGTATCTTGAAGCTGGAATAGAATAAGGAATCCAGAATTCCACATTCAGTTATTCAATTCAAGATACAAGATTCCAGATTCAAGATTCAAGATTCAAGGTAATGAAAGACATCGAATTTCCAATCTTTAGTACTAAAACTTCTGAAGGCAAGACCTTTGACTTAACCGATGCCAACAGGCGTCGGGAGTATTTTGAATACAAGGCGGGGCCGGAAATTAAAAAACTGCAGGATTATTTGAAAAATAACACGTTTATTGTCTATCTTTTAGGAAAAAAATCTTCGGGGAAGGGAACGTATTCCAAAATGTTTAAAGAAATTATTAGTCCTGAAAGAGTAGAGCATTTATCAGTGGGGGACTTAATCCGCTCATTCGATGAAGTTTTAAAAGATCCGGTAAAAAAACAGGAACTGGTGGAATTTTTGCAAAAAAAATATCGGGGGCCCAAACCACTGCCAGAGCTTATAACGGCCATGGAAGAGCGGTCCACTAAGGTGCTGTTGCCATCGGAATTAATTCTGGCGCTCGTAGAAAAAGAAATTACACGGCTTGGTAAAAAAGCCATTTTTATTGACGGATTCCCGCGCGATGTCGATCAGGTTTCTTATTCATTATTTTTCAAGCATTTGGTTGATTATCGAAACGACCCGGATATTTTTGTGCTCATTGATGTGCCAACCAATATTATTGATGAGCGCATAAAATACCGTGTGATTTGCCCGCAGTGCAATACTTCCCGCAACGTAAAGTTATTGCCGACAAAAAATGTTCAGTACGACAAAGAGAAAAATCAATTTTACCTAATGTGCGACAATCCGGCGTGCCTGCCCGCCGAAGCATTGGCAAAGGAGGGTGCGGGCCCAAGAATGGTTACCAAGGAAGGGGATTTGCAGGGTATTGAGCCGATTCGTTCCCGTTTAGAAAAAGATGAACTGCTCATGAGTCAAATCCAAGCTATGCATGGCATATCAAAAATTCTACTACGAAACTCAATTCCTAAAGAAAAAACCACTGAATTTGCCGATGACTATGAAATTACGCCGGAGTATCATTACACTTTTAATGAATCCTCTGGAAAAGTTGAAGTTTTACAAAAGTCCTGGGAAGTGTTAGATGATCAGGGAGTAGCTTCTAATAGCTTAATGCCTCCGCCGGTGGTAGTGTCGTTGATAAAACAATTAGTAGGCGTACTTGAACTATAAATGCGAATCTCGTTTGGCAAAAATGTAAAAGAGTTTCGGGCCGCCCAAGAGGGGCGATCCTCGCCTTTTGGCGGGTTATTTGCGGATAATTTTTCCGCAAAGCTTGGTAAAAATGTGCTCGTCGTAGGCAAGCTACGCCTAAAAATTTTTCCGAACCTGGCGGCAAAATTCTGCCGCAACTAACTCCGATTGCCAAACGAGATTCGCATTATAAGGACTTGTGGATAATTGGGCTTGACCTGGTTTTTTGAAAAAGTTAAAATGTAAGTAGCTCTGACTTTTCCAATAAAGATTCTATATTATCATTTTTAAGGGAGTTCAATATTTGTCCCGGCCGTGGCTTGGGACTTGCGAACACCCACTTAGATTTTTCATAGAAATCTTAGTATCAGGAAATCAGAGCAACAAAAAAATCAATGTTCAGTTGATTTTTTTGTTTCAGGGGCGCTTCTATGTTACTCCATGTTGATGATATAAAACGTGGGTTTTACGGACGCCATGGATATACCAAAAAAACGCCTTAGGGCGTTTTTTGGCGGCAACGTGTCAGACCCCTATTTAGCTGTGAATTACGAAACCCCCATGTTAAAAGAGTTTCGGACTCTTTTTCCCAGATTTTGGCCATACATTCGCTAGAATTTTTAGGTTAAGATGTGGGCAAATTTACCACAGTAAATTTTCCCATCTTTGGGCCCTTTGGGTAGGGCTGAAAATTCTATCAAATTTCTGACTCAAAATCTGAAAAAAATAGCTCCGAGGGGTTTGGTAATTCACAGCTATTTTGCCATCGCTTTTATGCATTTGGCGCAAGCTAAAACGCGTTGGCCCGCAAGAGTGCGAGTCCATTGTAGATTGGGGTACTTGCGAATTTTTTGGGTGGGGTTGTATTTTCCGCGTAATTTAACCAAAGACCAAGACACTCCTGATTTTTTAGCACAGATTGAACAAATTTTTGAAGCCACGTTTTTGAATTTGAAATTTGAAATTTACAATTTGAAATCAATTTGAAATTGTCGAATTTGAAATTACAATAATAACACTATATCGTATATTTCACTTTTTTGCAATATCTGCTATAAATAATGTAAATCTATCAAGATTTTGCTTTGTTAAAATATTGATACTTACTAATTTCAAATTTCAAATTGTAAATTTCAAATTCAATTTATGGACATTCTTATCACCATTCTTTCATTAATCGTACTGTTATTTTCGGTTATTATCCACGAATTGGCTCATGGCTATGTTGCTTATTCGCTGGGGGATCCTACCGCCAAATATGCCGGGCGTTTAACCTTAAACCCCTTAAAGCACCTAGATCCGTTCGGGTCCGTTATCTTACCCCTGTTATTATTTATTGCCGGCAGCCCTTTTGTTGTAGGATGGGCCAGGCCCGTGCCAATTAACCCTTATAACTTTAAGGATCAGGCCTGGGGGGGGCTGAAGGTTTCCATCGCGGGCCCCTTAACCAATATTGCACTGGCGCTGTTTTTTGGGTTATTAATACGCATTATCAATATTTCCGATTTTTTCACAGTGGTTCCGGGCATGCTGATCGTATTTTCTTTTATTGTCCAGATTAATATTATCTTGGCCATATTTAATTTAATTCCTATTCCGCCCCTTGATGGTTCGTGGATATTATTTAAATTTATCCCATATCAATTCGAGTATCTGAAAACCTTTTTAAGCCAGTACGGAATTTTTATTTTGATCTTCCTTATTTTCTTTGGCGTTTTGCAGGGTCTTGGGACTGTTACCGGCCTGTTATTTGGTGTTATTACGGGAATGTAGGGCCAAATATTGACTGTCTGTTTCTTTTCTGATACACTCTTAACTATTGAGCGCATTGCGCTTTATTATTTTATCTGCTGACTGAATATGGAATCTCGTATCTTGAAGCTGGAATAGAATCAGGAATTAAGAATTCCAAATTCAATATTCAATTCAAGATACCAGATACTAAATTCAAGATTCTAGAGTTGTGCCTACCATTCGTCAATTAATTAAAAAACCCAGAAAGTCAGTAAAAGCCAAAAAGAAAGGCGTGGCTTTGCATTACGGTTTTAATGCTTTGCAAAACCGGCCTTCTATTTATCCTTCTCCATTTAAACGAGGAGTATGCTTGAAGGTCTTCACTCAAACCCCAAGAAAACCAAACTCGGCCTTAAGAAAAGTGGCCAGGGTGAAGTTGTCAAATGGCATGGAAGTAACGGCCTATATTCCCGGAGAAGGCCACAATTTACAAGAACACAGCGTGGTATTAATCCGTGGTGGAAGGGTTAAGGATTTACCGGGAGTTCGTTACCACATTGTCCGAGGCATTTTAGATACCACGGGAGTTGAAAATAGAAAACAGGGAAGGAGCAGGTATGGCACCAAGTTAAAAAAATAATTAGTCAGCGATCCGAATAATCCGAATTTGCATCCGAATGTTCCGAATAGCGTCGTAACGTATTAGGATCATTAGGATGTTATTCGTAGATTGGGATCGCTTTAGCGAGCCATGAGGCGAGCGTATAAAAAACACAAATTATCTCCCGACTCGGTCTACAATGACCTGGTGGTTTCGCAGTTTATCAATAAAGTGATGAAAGATGGCAAAAAAACCGTGGCACAAAGAATTGTGTACGATTCTTTTAATATTATCAAAGAAAAAACCCAGAAAGAACCGCTAGAAATTTTTAACAAAGCCATTGAAAATGTATCTCCACTATTAGAAGTAAAACCAAAGAGAGTTGGGGGAGCCACCTATCAGGTGCCTATGGAAGTTCGCCAAGAAAGAAAACTGGATTTGTCGATTAAATGGATTTTAGACGCCGCCAGATCAAAAAAGGGCAAAGGCATGGCCGTAAAATTGAGTGAAGAACTCATAGCCGCAGCCAACAATGAAGGCAACGCCATGAAAAAGAAAGTAGACACCCACCGAATGGCAGAGGCGAATAAAGCTTTTGCGCACTTTGCCCGATAAAAATAGCAATTTTTATACGGGCCTCGCCGAAGCTTTAGCGAAGGCGGGCGAGATGATCCTACAAATTACGAATTTAAGCGAATTACGAATAAAATTAAAATTATAAACATGAAACATCAAATAGAAAAAATTTATCATTATGATGTCGTTTTTGAAAATAACGCCGATAGGTATACGGTGACGGTTCCAAATCTACCTGGTTTGGTTACGGAAGGAGATAATTTAAAAGAAGCTAGAGAAATGGCAAAGGATGCTATTCGTTGTTATATTGAAGCCCTATTGAAGGATAGGATAATAGTAAATAAAATAAAAAAAGAAAATATTAAATTAGCTATGTAATATGCCAAAACTCCCTAGGATTCCTTCGTTATTGGTATTGAGAGCATTAAAAAGAGGTCGCTTTTACGAATATCACCAATCTGGGAGCCATGTTCAACTTCGTCACCCTGAAAAATCCCATTTAAGAGTAACCATTCCCTTTCACAGAAAAGATCTTAATCCAAAGACCTTATGGACATCACATCCTGAAACCGCACTCCAAGTCTTGCCGGATTTGGCAATCTTGGGCAGTTTTCACAAAAAATTTGTTCGGCGTAGCTACGGCTAGGCCTCACAAATTTTTTGCTCCAAGCCGCCCAATACTGCCAAACCGCCGGCAACTTAAGTGCGGTTTCTGGATGTGATGTCCATAAAGTCAATTATTGAACAAGCAGAATTAACCGTAGAAGAATTTTTAGATTTATTATTATAGATGAAGGCAACGCCATGAAAAATCTGCCCGCATTGCTACACAGAAGCGTTGCAGGTGGGGAAGGCAGATACGCACCGAATGGCAGAGGCGAACAAAGCTTTTGCGCACTTCGCTCGCTAAAGCGCGCGGAAAGATGCGGAAATTTACGCGGAAAATCGCGGAAATGAAAATGTCCGTCATTGCGAGCTCGCAGGCGCGGCAATCCAGGATTTAATTTTTTAGAGAGTGCATTACAATACGTTAATGAACAAAGTTACTATTTCTAAAAATGAATATGTGAAATTACAACGTCAAGCGGAAGGTTATCGAAAGCTGACCGGGCGTGTTTTTGAATTTTTAATAAAGGACTCCCCTGAAGATGTTGCCGAAGATTTCAAAAAAACCAATCTTTACACCAAAGGATTTTTAAGAGATTTGAAAGATGGTTTGCAAAAATCCTCTTATGGAAAGAAATGAAACTGTCACCGCTTCGAAAAGATATCATTGAATATGTTAATGCTCACAATCTCCAGAAAAAATGGCAAAAAGCGAGTTTGATGTTTTGGAAAAATATTCGGCACGCTTCTTTAAAAACAGAATTATTACAGCCGCACTGGAGAGGGATTTATTCTTTCAGAATTGACCAAAAATATCGCGCATTGTTTTTTATTAACGATGGTATAGCGGAAGTTTTCAGTATCACGAATCATTACAAAAAATAAATTTTTTGTAAAAAAACAGCGCCGAATCCTTTCGGCGCCCCATTCCATTGATTCTTGGTTGGGAGATTATTCCTTTTTTTCAGATGAAACTTCGCGCTCCATCCAAATTCCTCCAAGACCACCCGCCCCGCCCGGACCAGGAATGGTGATAGGCACCATTCTTCATCCCTGCCTTCCTAGCGCATTGATTTGTTTTTGAACCTCCGCTTCCACTTCTTCTATGTTTGCATTCGCAATAGAAACAAAGCAGCACTCCCAATATTGCATAGCATCACCTCATTGGAAAAATGGTACTGATGAGCTGTCCCCATTTTACTATTTATTAATATTTTGTCAATAGGCCGTAGAAATTCTATTTTCTACTTTCTATTTTCTAGATTCTCGCATATGACTAGACAGTATCCCATCGAAAAAATGCGTAACTTCGGAATTATTGCCCACATTGACGCCGGTAAGACAACGGTTTCAGAACGGTTGCTTTTTTATACCGGAGTATCTCACAAAATCGGAGAAGTGCACGAGGGAGATACGGTGATGGACTGGATGCCGCAAGAACGGGAACGGGGAATTACCATTACCGCCGCCGCTATTACTATGCACTGGAAGGGGATACAAATGAACTTAATTGACACTCCTGGCCACATTGATTTTACCGCCGAAGTACAGCGATCTTTGCGCGTATTGGACGGCGCTTGCGTCGTGTTTGATGGCGTTGCCGGAGTTGAGCCGCAGTCCGAAACTGTTTGGAGGCAGGCCGATAAATATGGCACACCGCGAATTTGTTTTATTAATAAGCTGGACCGCATGGGGGCATCTTTCGATAAGTCCTTCCAGAGTATTCATGATAAGTTAACCAAAAACGCAGTAGCTATAACTATTCCTATTGGAACTGAAGCCGATTTTGCCGGTGTAGTTGATTTACTGAAAATGAAAATGCTTTCTTACGAAGGCGAAATGGGAGAAAATGTCGTTGAAAAAGAAATTCCGGCTGACATGGTGGAAAAAGCAAAGCAATGGCGCGAGAAAATGGTAGATATGATTGCCGGCAGTAGTGATATGTTAACCGACAAATTATTAGGAGGAGAAGAAATTTCCAGAGACGAGCTTATGGCAGCGTTGCGTACAGCAACCTTGGCTTTCAAATTGGTGCCGGTATTTTGCGGGACCGCCTTAAAAAACAAGGGAACTCAATTAATTTTAGACGGTGTTATTGATTATTTGCCAAGTCCCATGGACATCGGTTCTGTAAAAGGAACTGATCCTAAAACGGGGGCAGAAATTGAACGGAAATTTACGGACGAGGAACCATTTTCCGCTTTGGTATTTAAAGTGGCCACGGATCCTTTTGTGGGTCAGCTGACATTTTTTAGGGTGTATTCGGGCACACTTAACAAGGGAACCTATTTATTGAATTCAGTTACGGGCGAACAAGAACGAATCGCCCGGATTTTGCGAATGAAATCAAATTCGCGGGAAGAATTAGATGTATTGTATGCCGGCGAAATTGGCGCCACGGTTGGATTGAAAAATACGGTTACCGGCCACACATTATGCGACAAAGACAAACCAGTGGTGCTTGAAAAAATTTCATTCCCCGAACCGGTGATTGCCATGCGGGTTGAGCCAAAAACCAAGGCCGATCAGGAAAAACTGATCATGTCCATCAGGAAATTAACCCAGGAAGACCCGACCTTTAGAATTAAAGAAGACATTGAAACCGGTGAGACCATTATTTCGGGTATGGGCGAATTGCACTTGGATATTATTCAAGACCGTTTAAAGCGCGAATTTAACGTGGATGCAAACTTCGGCAGGCCCCAGGTTGCTTACAAGGAAACCATTACCGGTGAATCAGAAGCCGAGGAAAAGTATGTCAGGCAGTCCGGTGGAAAGGGTCAATACGGACACGTTGTCATTAAATTAAAGCCGAAAGAACGCGGTACGGGTTTTGAATTCATTGACGAAATTAAGGGGGGCGCCATTCCGAAAGAATTTATCAAGCCGACTGAAAAAGGTATTATTGAAGCACTGGACAAGGGCATTATTGCGGGCTACCCCATGGTTGATGTGGAAGTAACGTTGATTGACGGATCGTTCCACGATGTTGACTCTTCTGAATTTGCCTTTAAAATTGCCGGCAGCATGGCCGTGCAAGACGGCGCCAAGCGCGCCAAGCCGGTTATTTTGGAACCGATCATGAAAACCGAGGTCATCACACCCGAGGCATTTTTTGGAACCGTTATTTCCGATTTAAATTCACGGCGCGGAAAAATTGAGGAAACAAAAGAACGCGCCGGCATGAAAATTTTAGATGCCATGGTGCCATTAAGCGAAATGTTCGGATACGCAACGGCATTAAGATCTCTTACCGAAGGCCGAGCATCTTTCACTATGGAATTTAACAGCTATGAACAAGTTCCTGCTAATGTTGCTCTGGAAATAATTGAAGGTAGGAAGAAATAATTGTTTAGAGAAATTCCATAGTAAATACAGAGGAGGTCGGGGAGATCGGGTATCTCCCCGTGTAGGAAACTACGAGCGAAGCGAGTATCAGAAACCGCGGGTTTCTGAGGAGCGAATGAAATGAGCGACTTTTACCATGGAATTTAATTCATATGAACAGGTGCCAAACAATGTGGCCCAGCAGATTATAGAAGGAAAAACGAAATAATTCATTTTTGTAAACAAAAAATTCGCGGATTGGCGCGGATTCAACGCAGATAATCGCGGATACGCCCGTCATTCTGAATTCGCCGCGCCTTCGGGCGCGGCGCTTGTTGTAATTGCCGCAGCAATCCAATCTAAAAATTTTTACAAAAAAAGCCTGCAATGTATTTCAATTGCAGGTACGGTTGAGAAAGAGAAGGGGCTTACGTGCCTAATTTCACTTCCTCCTTTTGTTGTTGGTCGAGCTCTCTGGCCAGGCGAAGGACAATTTCCTCCCAGGGTATGGTACCCTCGGAAGAGGTAACCTCGTGACCCAAGTATTTTAGGTCTTGGAGCAAAACACCAATCAGAGTTCCTTTGCAGGATACAGGATAGGTGATTTCCACTTTGCAGTAATTGCTTGGTGGTATTGTGTCATTTCCCATGAGGACCTTGCCGATAGCTCTCTTTTTGGTGGAATCACCTCTGTTGTCATAGAAGTTGATTGCAACCAGAGAATCCATTTTGATTTTCATGATTCTTCTCCCAAAGAGTTTGGTTGATACGAGCGAGTACTGTTATCTATGTATCATAACTATTATTATTTGTCAAATTTGACAACGTTTTCTGGAAGATTATAATGGTTGTATATGATGGTGAATAAATGTGATTTATGCAAAGTCGAACTTGAAAAAGAGCCGGTGATGGCAGGGTTTGGATTTTGGGGAAGAACCGAATTGTGTGAAGATTGTGGCCAACCAATAATAAATTTTTTAAAAGAGAAAAAACTTATTGAAAAAGAAAGCAAACAAAATGTTAGACGATAAAGATGTACAAAAATTAATTAAGGCGATGAAAGAAGTTTTTCCTACTGCCCAAATGGTGAAGGATAGTTTTGATAACGCAGCAACTAAGGTGCAGGTTCAAAAAATAGATGAGAGGATTAAAGTTGTTGAGCAGAAACTAGAAGATATTGGAGACCTTAGGCCGAGGGTAAAAAAACTTGAAGAAGTATTGGAGATTGAATGATTTTCCTATAAAGCGCAGAATTCAGCGTTTTTTGATTTACAGATTATTGACTTATTTAGAATAATATAATAGTATTAACAAAGAAATTAAAAAAGCAGAGCATCACAGATTCTAAACAGATTTCCACAAATCACAGATTCACGTATTCGTGATCTGTGTGGATCTGTTTAGCATCTGTGTGAATCTGTATCTTAAAAAAATGGCAGATAAATTCGAGAGGTCCAAACCTCACGTAAACATTGGAACTATTGGTCACGTTGACCACGGAAAAACCACCACCTCGGCGGCAATTATGCACGTAACCAAATTACGTGGTTTAAAGTCGTCCGGACAAGGTGTGGACGAAATTGACAAGTCCCCTGAAGAAAAGGCGCGAGGGGTTACGATTTCTATTACTCACTTGGAAATGGAAACGCCAAAAAGGCACTACGCATTGATTGATTGTCCTGGACACGCTGACTACATTAAAAATATGATTACGGGAGCCGCTCAAATGGATGGCGGAATTTTAGTAGTGTCAGCTCCAGACGGACCGATGCCTCAAACCAAAGAACACATTTTGCTCGCCAAACAGGTTGGCTTGCCAAGTTTGCTGGTTTGGATGAACAAGTGCGACATGGTAGATGACCCTGAAATTTTGGATTTGGTTGAATCAGAAGTAAGGGAATTATTGAAAAAGTATGGATTCCCGGGAGATACCACTCCTATTATCAGGGGATCGGCTGTAAAGGCGTTAGCCGCAACTTCTGTTGATGACGCGGCCGCTAAGCCAATTGTTGAATTATTGGATGCCTGTGATAACTATATTCCGGAACCCGCGCGAGAATTAGATAAACCGTTTGCCATGGCTATTGAAGATGTCTTCTCTATTGAGGGACGAGGAACCGTAGCTACCGGCAGAATTGAACGGGGAATTATCAAACAAAACGACGAAATTGAAATTGTGGGAATCAGGCCAACGCAAAAGTCCGTGGTGGTTTCGGTTGAAATGTTCCAAAAATCATTGGATCAGGGGCAGGCCGGAGATAATGTGGGAATTTTACTACGAGGATTAAAGAAAGAAGATATTGAACGAGGCCAAGTGTTGGCAAAACCCGGTTCAATTACCCCTCACACTGAATTTGAAGCCGAAGTGTATGTATTAAGTAAAGACGAAGGCGGCAGGCACACTCCATTTTTCACCGGATACAAACCGCAATTATACATTAGAACTTCAGATATTACGGGAGACGTAACCTTGCCAGCCGGAACCGAAATGGTGATGCCCGGAGATACTGCTAACTTAACGGTTAAATTGATTGTACCAGTTGCCTTGGAGGAAAAATCAAAATTCGCTATTCGAGAAGGAGGAAAAACCGTGGGAGCGGGAGTGGTAACAAAAATCATCAAGTAATACTTGATGATTTTTGTCGCGGAAAAATGCGGATTCAACGCAGATAATCGCGGATACGTCGTATCACGATCTGCGTAAATCTGCGTGGTATCTGCGTAAATCTGCGATTTTTGCCGAGCAAAAATGAATAAAAATGATTAAAAAACCAGCTGCAAAAAAGAAGCCAGAAACTGATACTCCAAAAGAGGCCGCTGTTGCCGTGATGCCAAAAATCAGGATAAAATTGAAGGCCTATGATCACAAAATCATAGATAATTCAGTGCGACAGATTATTGATATTGCCAATCGCCAGGGGGTTGAAGTGGTGGGGCCCGTGCCACTGCCAACGGAAATTTTAAAATACACCGTAAACCGATCAACTTTTGTCCACAAAAACGCCCGTGAGCAGTTTGAAATGCGGGTACACAAAAGGATTATTGATATTTTAAGCCCAAACGAGGGAATTATTGAAGCCCTGCGCGACTTGAATTTACCGTCAGGAGTAGATATATCCATAAAAATTTAAGAAGGGGGGTTGATATTTTGATAAAAATATAGTAGAATCTTGAATATTGTATCTTGTAGCTTGAATAGAATTTTGAATGACGAATTTTCTCACCACATTCCAGCTTCCCGCCCTTTGGGCGAGGCTCGCCCTTTGGGGCGGCAAGATACAAGATTCAATATTCACAATTAAAACGAGATACTACTCTTACCTGGTAAGAGAAAAGTCCAAAATAAGGTCTTGTTATAAGATTTTACTTTATCGGGCTGAAGGCCCGTTATTTGATTATAAGATGCCAATAACGCGAATGTAGTGCCAATTTGGCGAATATGCGAATATGTATTCGCATATTTGTAAATTTGCATGACATTTGTAATTTGCATCACATGGATGAAGTTTATCTTAGGGAAAAAAATTGGAATGACTCAGATGTTTGATGCAAAGGGAAATATCACTCCGGTGACTTTGGTTGAAGCAGGGCCATGCACGGTATTACAAAAAATATCTAAAGATAAAGAGGGGTACGATGCGCTTCAGTTGGGATTTGTAAAAATTGAAAAGAAAAGCAAGATTAAAAAAACCATGAAGGGCAAAGAGTATCGATATTTGAGAGAATATCCAATTACCAATTCCCAATTTCTAAAAAACGTTGGCGACGAAGTTTCAGTCGGTGAATTTACGGAGGGAGATACCGTTAATGTGTCAGGAATCTCAAAAGGAAAAGGGTTTCAGGGAGGAGTAAAACGGCACGGTTTTCATGGCCGAAACGCCACCCACGGAGCCAAACACGAAAGCCGCACCATTGGATCTATTGGCCAACGATTTCCCCAGCACGTAATTAAAGGAAGAAAAATGCCGGGACGCATGGGTTTTGAAAGAATCACCGTAAAAAATTTGAAAATTGCCAGTATTGATGCCCAAAATAATGTCTTAGCGCTGAAGGGGGCAATTCCGGGGCACAGGGGGACATTATTAGAGATTAGGGGTTAGCGTCTAGGGGTTAGGGTTTGGTCAACGTTGTCATTGCGAGCTATGGAACAAACATTATGAAACCGCACTCCAACCCTTGCCGGATTTGCCAATCTTGGGCAGGTTTCACAAAAAGTTTGTTCGGCGTAGCTTCGGCTACGCCTCACAAACTTTTTGCTCCAAGCCGCCCAATATTGCCAAACCTGCGGCGAGTTTAGTGCGGTTTCATAATGTTTGTTCCATAGAGCGAAGCAATCTAATAGTTAGATTTTTTTAAAAAGATCGCTTCACTGCGGTTCGCGATGACGAAGTAAAAAAAGAGCGCCGAACCTGAAGGTTGGCGCTACGATATTAGAATTGGTTGCCGCATGTTGGACAAAACTTATATCGCATTCTGCGATATAGGTTATGAAAATCCAAGCAACCATCTGGGTTTCGATCCTGTTTTTCTTGGATAGTTAGTGCGCTCACATTTGGTGGAAGAAGAACGGGGTGTCTGCATTGATGGCAGAAGCGATCAACGTCAGCGATGGTCACTCCACAACTTTTGCAGACCTGCTCGTATTGATCAAGAATACTCATATTGCTGCTCCATGGGTGGTAGCAAAAATGAACACAGCATCACTATATAACAATAAATTAAATTTGTCAACCGTCGCGCGAAATTCCTACAAGAATTTTGCGCGAGGGTGGATAAGTGGGGTCACATAACACATAACATAGAACACATAACAAGACGTCGTAGTTTTGTTCCATGTTCCATGTTCCATGTTCCATGTTCCATGAAGGTTGATGTTTATAATCAAAAAGGCGAAGTGATAGGAAACTCAGTATTACCTGCAGAAATTTTTGACGTCAAAATGAACGCTGATTTGGTGCACCAAGTATTGATTTCACAAACTGCAAACAAAAGGCAAGTGGGTGCTCATACCCAAACCAGAGGAGAAGTGCGGGGTGGAGGACGAAAACCCTGGCGACAGAAAGGAACGGGAAGGGCGCGACACGGATCGACCAGGTCCCCAATTTGGAAGGGCGGAGGGGTCTCGGGAGGCCCACGAAATGATAAAAATTATGCCAAAGCGTTACCAGTAAAAATGAGGAGAAAGGCCTTGTATATGGTGCTTTCGGAAAAAGTGAAAAATAATCTCTTGGTGGTAGTGGATTCACTGCAAATACCAGAAGCAAAAACAAAAGAGATGGCTGCGACTATTAAAAATTTGCCCATTAAAACAAATAGCAGATTGGTTGTTTCCCCGAATGCGGATAAAAAGACATTTTTAGTGGCAAGAAACATTGCCAAAACCGGAGTATCGGAAGCACGGAATTTGAATGTGGTGGATTTATTGAATTATAAGTATGTGCTGGTAAGTAAGGATGGAATTAAGGATATAGAAGCCACCTTTGGTGGCAAATCATAAATACTAAACCCTAAACCCTAAATCCTAAACCGTTTTAGAATTTAGAAATTAGAGTTTAGGATTTATTTTTACGCTGTAAAAATTATGGCATTACTAGATTTTTTAAAAAGAAAAAAGGAAAAAGATAAAGCGAAAGAGAAAAATGCTCCGAAGATTTCAGTTACACCGAAAGTTGAAAACACTGTAAAAGTAGAATCATCCTCCGCTAAAGCTACTGCGGGCAAGGGATTTTCTTATAATATTGTTAAAGAGCCGCACATTTCTGAAAAAGCCACTGATTTGGCCGAAAAGAATAAATATACCTTTAAGGTATACAACAATACCAATAAACCGGAAATAAAAAAATCGGTAGAGGGAATTTATGGGGTGAATGTGCTGGATGTAAATATTATAAAAGCGCCGCGTAAAAAAAGACGTTTGGGTAGAACCGAAGGATTTAAAAAGGCCTTCACCAAAGCCGTAGTGACGGTTAAAGAAGGACAAAAGATAGAACTATTTTAAGGAGTAATCGCGAATATACAAATCTAAAATAATATACGAATATACAAATCGCGGCGTGGCACATATTCGTATATTGGTATATTAACGCAAATTCGTATATTCGTGATTACTCCAAAATTATGAAAGTTTATAAACCTACAACTCCATCGAGGCGAGGGATGACCGGGATTGATTTTTCTTTGCTTACAAAAAAACGTGCAGAAAAATCGCTTGTAAAATACGTAAGACGCAGTGTTGGAAGGTCAAAGGCATCAGGTAGAATTACCACGCGCCATAAGGGTGGCGGAGTAAAAAAGTTGTACCGAATCATAGAATTTTCCCAGACCAAAATGGACATGCCGGCCAAGGTAATCGCTCTTGAATATGACCCGAATAGAACCGGCTTTATTGCATTAATAGAATATTCAGAGCTGCCTTCGCAAAATGCTTCGGCGAGCCAAAGTAAAGTAAGGCAATACATTGTGGCTCCACAAGGATTAAAAGTAGGCGATACGGTGGTATTTTCAGAGGCAGCTCCTTTGACTCCAGGAAACCGGATGAAGTTGAAAAATATTTCGGTTGGGACCAACGTGTACAACATTGAACTTGAGCCGGGAAAAGGGGGAATATTGGTACGATCTGCCGGGAATGCTGCTCAAGTATTAGCGCAAGAACATGGTTTTACTGATATAAAAATGCCTTCAAGTGAAATACGAAAAGTAAAGGGTGAATGTTTTGCTACTATTGGAATGGTTTCAAATCCGGAAAATAGATTTTATAGGGTAGGGAAAGCAGGTAAATCACGATTGAAGGGAAGGAGGCCGCATGTACGAGGAAGCGCTATGAACCCCGTTGACCATCCACACGGCGGAGGAGAAGGCAGACAGCCCATTGGATTGAAGCATCCAAAAACACCATGGGGCTTGCCGGCATTGGGAGTGAAAACGAGATATCGTAAAAAGTGGACGAATAAATTTATTATACAAAGACGTAAAAAGAAGTAACAATTGACAATTAACCATTGACAAATTGACAACGTTCCGTACAGTTCGTTATGTCAAATGTCAAATGTCAAATGTCAAATGTTTAAATGAGCAGAAGTTTAAAAAAAGGTCCGTTTGTAGATCCCCGATTAATGGAAAAGGTTCTTAGGGTAAGAAAGGGGGACAAGGTGGTTATTAAAACCTGGGCACGCCACTGTACGATTTCTCCGGAAATGGTCGGGTTTACTTTTGGAGTTCATAACGGAAAAGAATTTATACCGGTATTTGTAGGCGAAGATATGGTGGGGCATAAATTGGGCGAATTTTCTCCTTCAACCAAATTTTCACGGCACGGCGGAAAGATGCAAAAAGGATTAGAGCAGCAAGCCGAAGCTTCACAGGCGGCTAAGGTAGCCGGAGCAGCGGAAGTTAAAAAACCAGAAGCCAAGTAACAATTGACCATTGACATGTGACCATTGACCAAGAACTTCGCCGTCGGTCAAATGTCAAATGTTAATGGTCAAATGTAGATTATGGAAGTAAAAGTCGTATTACGAAATTTAAGAACTGCTCCCCGGAAATCACGTCAAGTGATTGATTTAATACGCAACAAGAACGTGGCTGACGCCAGGGCCTTGTTGGAATTTACCGTAAAGCGAAGCGCAGATCCGGTATTGCGCCTACTCAATAGCGCCGTAGCATCTGCGGTCCATGACTACCAATTAATTGAAGATAATCTGGTAATATCCGAGGTTACGGTGGATGAAGGTCCCAAATTAAAGCGATCGCACCCCATGAGTCGGGGCAGGGCATATCCTATCATGAAACGGACGTCACACATTACTTTAGTGATAAGTGAAATTAATCCCAAAAAATGAAATTCTAAATCCTAAACTCTAAATTCTAAAACGCTTTAGGATTTAGAAATAGAAGTAACTTCGGTTGCTTATATAATTACGTCGCTCGGTCGGAATATGAAAAACGCATTTTTCACATTCCTCCCTCCCTAGTAATTATTAGAATTTAGAATTTCTTTTACGAAGTAAAAGTTATGGGTCACAAGGTTCACCCAAAATCATTTAGGATAAAAGGCGTAGAGGACTGGAATGTTCGCGGTTTTTATGGTGCCAATATGCCACGATATCTAGAAGAGGACTTCTTGATCAAGGATTTTTTGCGAAAAATCTTAGTGGAAGCGTCGGTTTCCAATATAGAAATAGAACATTCAGCTAATAAATTAAATATTATCATCGAATCGGCGCGGCCAGGACTTATTATTGGGCGAGGGGGTGAAGGAATAGAAAGCTTAAAAAAAATGATTGTAAAAAAGATGCACGATAAAGTGTTTTCATCGGCAAGACCAGGAGGGGCAAAGGAAACCGCCTTGGCCAGGGCCTGGGCGGCCGGAGCAAGGGAAATAAAAATAGATATTAAAGAAATAAAAAATCCATGGATTTCTGCTATGCTGGTCGCTCAATGGGCTGCCCAGCAGTTAGAAAAAAGAATTCCTTTTAGGCAGGTGATGAAAATGGTATTGGATCGGGTGATGCAAAATCCGGAAATAAAGGGGGTGAGAATTGAGGTCTCGGGGCGACTGAATGGAGTAGAAATTGCCAGAAAAGAATGGTTAAAACAAGGACGGCTTCCACGCCAGACCATTAGAGCCGATATTGACTATGCCCAATGTGAAGCGTATTGTACGTACGGAGTTATTGGAATTAAGGTGTGGATTTATAAAGGAGAGAAGTTTACATAACAATTGACAGTTGACATTTGACCATTGACCAAAAGTGTCAGTCAAATGTCAATTGTTAATTGTCAAATGTTCGTTATGACATTATTGATGCCCAAAAAAGTAAAACACCGCAAATGGCACAGAGGAGTGACCAGGGGAGTTGAAACCCGCGCTACGGAATTAAATTTCGGCAGTTTTGGATTAAAAGCCATGGGCACTAAATGGATAACCGCGCGGCAATTAGAAGCGGCACGCAGACATATTATTCGCTATATGAAAAAGGGAGGTAAATTGTGGGTGAGAATTTTTCCCGACAAGCCCGTAACTTCAAAGGGAGAAGAGGTGCCGCTCGGAGGGGGAAAGGGCGGGGTGCACCACTACGTCTACGCCATAAAACCAGGAAGGATTATTTTTGAAATCGACGGCTTGAAGGAGGAAGTGGCTCGGGAAGCATTTAAGGGGGCGAGTATCAAATTACCGATTAAGACAAAGTTTATTAAACGCGAGGTGTAAAAGTGTGAATCTGGAATCTTGTATCTTGAAGCTGGAATTGAATGTGGAATAGTGAATGTGTACGAAATTCAAAATTCATCTATTCTATTCAAGCTACAAGATACTAAATTCAAGATTCAAGTTTTATGAAGACAGAAGAATTACGAAAAAAAGACATTACTGAATTAAAAAAGATGGTACAAGATCATGGAAAAAAACTGAACGATCTTCGGTTTAAGTTTTCCGCTAATCAATTAAAGAATGTTAAGGAAATTCATACGGTCAAAAAAGAAATCGCAAGAATGTTAACCATAATTCGAGAAGCGAAATCCTAAATCCTAAACTCTAAATCCTAAACCGTTTTAGAATTTAGAAATTAGAATTTAGAGTTTCTTTTGCGAAGCAAAAGCATTATGCCTAAGAAAAAATTAACCGGAATTGTGGTTTCCGATAAAATGCAAAAAACCGTGGTAGTGAAGGTGGAAAGCATCAAAGAGCATCCAAAATACAAAAGGAGATACAAAACCCATAAAAAATATAAGGCCCATGATGAGGCAAAGGAATATAAGGTGGGGGATAAAGTAATAATCGAAGAAACCACCCCAATAAGCAAAGATAAGCATTTTAGGGTTATTGGGAAAGTGTAATTATTCTAATTAACCTAATTATTCTAATTGACCTAATCAAATCCCAATAAGTGAATGTCAAAATTAGAAATTAGGATTTAGACATTATTTAGAATAATTAGAGCAATTAGGTTAATTAGAATAATTTCAAAGATATGATACAGCCAAGATCAATGTTAAAAGTGGCAGATAATTCTGGAGCTAAAATCCTTCAGTGTATTAATGTGCCCGGCGGAACTAGGCGAAAATACGCTCAATTGGGAGATATTGTGGTAGGAACCGTAAAAAAAGCCGAACCAAGAAAATTGGTAAAAAAACACGAGGTGGTAAAAGCGGTAATTATCAGACAGCGCAAAGAATTTAAAAGGCAGGATGGTTCGTATATTCGTTTTGACGATAACGCTGTGGTAATTTTAGGAGAAGGTAATTTGCCGAAGGGCGGAAGAGTATTTGGCCCCGCAGCAAAAGAAGTAAAGGAAAAGGGTTTTGATAAAATAGCGATGATGGCCACAGAACTGCTCTAGAAAATAGAAATTAGAAAATAGAAAATAGAATATGAAATTAAAGAAAGGAGACACAGTGCTAGTGATTTCAGGAAAAGATAAAGGCAGAACTGCCAAGATTTTAAGGTCGCTTACAAAAGAGAAGAAGATTTTGGTTGAGGGAATTAATGTAAAAAAGAAACATATAAAACCAAAAAAACAGGGCGAAAAGGGCCAAGTAATTCCCGTTCCTTCCCCAATGGATGCATCGAATGTGAAATTCCTTTGTCCAAAATGCGGTAAAGCAACTAGAGTGGGATATAAAATTACAGACAATAAGAAATTCAGAATTTGCAAAAAGTGCCAATCAGAAGTATAGTGTGAATCTTGTATCTTGTATCTGGAAGCTGGAATAGAATAAAGAATTCTGAATTCAACATTCAATTCAAGATACAAGATACTAGATTCAAGATTCAAAACAATGGAAAGCTTACGAAAAAAATATAACGAACAAGTTGTGCCTGCCATGATGGTTAAGTTCGGTTACAAAAATCCGATGGCGGTTCCTCACCTTACCAAAGTTACCCTGAATAGTTCTTTTGGTAAGCAAGTGGTCAATAAAACTTCGGGTGAACGGGAAAAAGTCCAAAATATCATCCTTTCAGATATGGCATTAATTGCTGGACAACAACCCCGATTAGTTGCTTCCAAAAAATCCATTGCGGGGTTTGCCCTTCGGGAGGGCCTTCAAATTGCGGCCATGGTAACATTGAGAAAGGACAAAATGTGGGATTTTTTGGAACGGTTTATTTATTTATCACTGCCGCGATCTCGGGATTTTCAAGGTTTAAACCCCTCGTCGATTGATAAAAGAGGTAATATGAATCTTGGTTTTCGAGAGCACATTTCATTCCCCGAAATTTTTATCGAAAAAGAAAAAACCATTTTCGGTTTAGAAGTTACCGTATCTACCAACGCTAAAACCCACCAAGAAGGATTAGAATTATTCAGGTTAATGGGATTCCCACTGAAAGAAAATAAACCCTAAATCCTAAACTCTAAATCCTAAACCGTTTTAGAATTTAGAAATTAGAATTTAGAGTTTAGAGTTTCTTTTACGAAGTAAAAGCATTATGGCTAAGACATCACAAGAAGCAAAAGCAAAAATGAAACCAAAGTTTTCTTCACGCCTGCAAAGACGCTGTTTTAAGTGTGGGAGAAGGCATGGTTTTATGAGAAAATTCGGACTTTGCAGAATTTGTTTCAGGGAATTGGCCAATAAAGGAGAAATACCAGGAGTCAAAAAATCAAGTTGGTGAAAACGTGAATATAGAATCTAGTATCTTGTATCTTGAATGGAATATTGAATCAAGAATTCAAGCTTCAAGATACGAGATTCAAGATTCTCATTAAAAATGACTGATCCAATCACTGACATGTTAAATCAAATAAGGAATGCCGAAGCGGTTGCAAAACCAGAGGTTTTGATTCCTTTCTCGAAATTGAAAAACCAAATTGGATTAATTTTGCAACAAGAGGGTTTTGTTCAGGATGTTAAGAAAATTGCCAAAGATAAAAACAGAATCATGAAGATTGTATTAAAATATGATAATGGAATTCCGGCCATTGAAGGCGCAAAAAGGGTCTCCAAGCCAGGGCAGAGAATTTATACCAAGGCAACGGAAATCAAGAAAGTGCGCGGAGGATTTGGAATTTCCATCATTTCAACGCCGAAGGGTTTAATGACTAATAACCAGGCAAAGAAAGCCAAGTTGGGCGGAGAGGTGATGTTGGAAATCTGGTAGTGGGGGCGCTTCAGGTGTTCTTTCAAAAGAGCGCAACCTCGTTTGAAATTGCGGGTATTGTATGCAATTTCAAACGGGTCTAGATCTCGGGCACCACAACGGGCGCCCTCCGATATGCTCTTTTGAAAGAACACCCTCGCTATTATTTTTTGTGGGGGTTATCTTGATAAGGGTGGAAAAAACATAAAAAAAGAGCGCCGTTGGATTTCCGGCGCCGAGTTCCTCTTATTAAGTAAGGAACTGTGTTGTTTGTTCAAACTGTTTCAGATGGGCGAGTGCCTCCGAAATAATACCATGATGAACAGGTGTTCGTACTGAAGAAAGTAGACGGGATGTAGCTAGTTTGATTAGAACCGCTTCATCCTCATCGTTTTCTGGGATCATACTAACAACCCCATCGTCAAGGTTTTCAATCTTGATCTTCATTCTTTCTCCCCTGTATGAGTTGACTGAGGGCTATAAATAATATATAATAAAAAATCGTTTAAGTCAATAATTTCCGCGTAAATCCGCGTCCGATTGCTTGCAATCGGTTTCCGCGTAAATCCGCGATTTTACGAAGTAAAATGAGCAGGATTGGTAAAAAATTAATTGAAATTCCGGCAGCCGTTAAGGTTGAATTGTCAGGACAGCATATGAAAGTTACGGGCCCTAAAGGGGAACTGAATATAACTATGCCAAGGGAAATTACAGCAGAAGTTAAAGATGCTAAGATTTTCGTAACTCCTAAAAAAGAAAATGCTTCAGGAAAATCCAGTGCGCTCTGGGGATTGTATCGGGTGCTGATTTTTAATATGGTAGAAGGCGTAGATAAGGGATTTGAAAAAAAATTAGAAATTGAAGGAGTGGGCTTTAAAGCAGCAGTGACCGGCGATGAATTGGTATTGAATTTAGGATTTGTAAATCCTGTGAAAATTAAACAACCAGAGGGAATTACCTTTTTGGTGGAAAAAAACGTGGTGACAGTTTCGGGAATTTCCAAAGAAGCCGTAGGACAAATTGCAGCAGAAATTAGAGCCACCAAAAAAGCAGAACCCTATAAAGGAAAGGGAATTAAATACCAGGGGGAAAAGATTAGAAGGAAGGAGGGCAAGAAAGTAGTAGCAACCAAAAAATAACTCAATTTTATTGTAAACAATAAAATTCGCAGATTAACGCAGATACCACGCAGATCAACGCAGATTACGGTAACGTATCCGCGAGAATCTGCGTAACAATCCGCGCTTATCCGCGATTTTTACGGAGTAAAAATGAATAGGAAGCAACTTAAACGACAACGAATTCACAAAAAAATTAGGGCTACTATGTCTGGTACAAAATTACGTCCACGGCTTTCGGTTTTTAGGTCCAGTCAACATATTTATGCCCAATTAATTGATGACGATGCCGCTAAAGTGTTAGTCCAAGTAAATGACATAAAAATGAAGAGCAAGGGAAATAAAGTAACTCGTTCAATAGAGGTGGGAAAGTTAATTGCTAAAGAGGCCGCTGAAAAAAAGATTGAAACAGTGGTATTTGATAGGGGGGGTAATATTTTTCATGGTAGAATTAAGGCAGTTGCCGATGGAGCAAGAGCGGGTGGTTTAAAATTTTAAAAACCATTGACCTTTGACATTTGACAATTAACCAACGGTGACGTCGGTTGTCAATGGTCAATTGTTAAATGTCAATTGTTAAAATTATGGCTGAAGAAATAAAACAACACACATCACCGACCCAACGGGAACGAAACACTGGTGGTTTCAGGTCTGTCAGAAGAGGGTTTGGTCGAAAACAAGAAGTCAATGATGGTATTGATTCTAAGCTTTTGGATTTAACCAGAGTTACTCGGGTTACCGGCGGGGGCAAACGGATGAGTTTTAGAGCCGTAGTGGTGGCGGGAGATAAAAAAAGCAAAATTGGCATTGGTATAGATAAGGGCAAGGACGTGTCTCAAGCCATTGAAAAAGCCACCGCTCGCGCTAAAAAGAATATGATAAATGTGGTAATTGTTGACGGGACAATTCCCCACCAAGTTGAGGCAAAAGTAGGCCCTGCCGTTATTTTGCTAAAACCTCAAAAAAGAGGACGAGGGTTAGTGGCAGGTGGAGCTGTGCGAACCATTTGTGATTTAGCGGGAATTAAAAATATTTCCTCAAAAATTTTATCCGGATCAAAAAATAAATTAAACAATGCACGGGCAACTATGGAGGCGCTAAGAAAGTTAAAAACCAGATAACATTTGACCTTTGACATTTGACCAGTGACAGCGCGTTGCTCTTGGTCAATGGTTAATTGTCAATGGTCAATTGTTAGCAATAGTATGCAGATTCATCAATTACAACCAAAACACAAGTCAAAAGACAGGATGATTGTGGGCCGCGGAGGAAAGAAGGGGACCTATTCTGGTAGGGGCGGCAAGGGACAAACCGCGCGTTCCGGCAGGAAAATGACGCCTATCATCCGTGAATTAATTAAGCGATACCCAAAATTAAAGGGCTATCGAAGTTTTGTATTAGAAGATAATACGGTAGTGGTAAACATTAGCGCATTGGAAAAGCACTGCAGCGACGGAGAATTAGTGAATCCACTGTTTTTGGTAAAGAAAAAAATTATTCGCGAGGTTTCCGGTAAAATGCCAGCTGTTAAAATATTAGGCGATGGAACTATTACTAAAAAAATCATCGTTGAGCACTGCAAAATTTCAAAAAGCGCCAAAGAAGCCATTGAAAAAGCCGGCGGTAATGTGAAACCCTAAATTCTAAACTCTAAATTCTAAGTGTTCGCGAAACTCTAAATACTAAATTCTAAATTCTAAACAAACTTCATTTTAGATTTTAGAATTTAGAATTTAGGATTTCGTAGTTATTTAGGGTTTAGGATTTAGAGTTTAGAGTTTCTTTTGCGAAGCAAAAGCATGTGGTACGAAAAACTAACATTCTTATTTAAAAATAGGGAACTTAGAAACAAAGTTGTTTTTATCTTGTTTTTGTTCGTGGTTTTTCGTATTGCCGCCAATATTCCGATTCCCGGAATCGGGCTTGAAAATTTACGGAATTTTTTTGCTCAAAACCAGGTCTTCGGTCTTTTAAATATCTTTTCCGGTGGCGCATTAAGTAATTTTTCTATTGTTTTGCTTGGTCTTGGACCCTACATCACTGCTACCATTATTCTGCAATTGTTAACCATGATTTTCCCTGCCCTGGAAAAGATATATAAAGAAGAAGGTGAAGCAGGCAGGCAAAAGTTTAACCAGTGGGGTAGATTATTAACCATTCCTCTAGCGGCATTTGAGGGATATGGAATGCTCACGTTGCTTCAACGGCAAGGAGTTATTACGGGCCTTACACCAATGGTTATGGTAAGTTCCATTGTTACTATTATAGCCGGGGCCATGTTTTTAATGTGGCTGGGAGAAATTATTACCGAACAGGGGATGGGAAACGGCATTTCATTGTTAATTTTTGCCGGTATTGTGGCGGGGCTTCCGGTAAATATTTTCCAGACATTTGTCACCTGGTCGACTTCGCAGATTCCTTCGTATGTATTATTCTTTGTGTTATCAATTGTCATTATTGCCGGCGTGGTATTAATTACCGAAGCGCGAAGAAATATTCCCGTTTCGTATGCTAAACGGGTGCGTGGTTCTAAGATGTATGGCGGGACTTCAACGTACCTGCCGCTTAACGTAAATCCGGCAGGAGTTATTCCTATTATTTTTGCCCTTTCTATTTTACTGTTTCCCGGAATGATTGCCGGATTTTTAGCCGGGGTGCCGGGCTTGGTGGGCACATTTGCGGCAAACGTCGTTTTATTTTTCAATAACCAGTGGGTGCACGGGGTGCTTTACTTTATATTAGTCGTGGTTTTTACCTATTTTTACACGGCAGTTACCTTTGACCCCAAGGCCATTTCTGAAAATTTACAGAAAATGGGCGGTTTTATTCCTGGCGTGCGTCCGGGCGAATCAACTAGTAAATTTTTAGCCCACATATTAAACAGGGTGCTCTTTATTGGCGCTATTTCATTGGGACTCATTGCCATATTGCCAAATATTGTGGCCGGAGCTACCGGAGTCACAGGTTTTACTTTCTTAATTGGAGGCACGTCATTGCTAATCGTGGTGAGTGTTGTTTTGGATACCATGCGCCAGATCAATGCACAATTGCAGATGCGTGAATATGATGCGTTCTAGTGTTCTAGTATTAAGTATTTAGTATTTAGTATTGAGCATGAGGTATGAAAATCCGCCTTCTGGGCGGATTTTGTGCAAAAAAAGAGCAGTTGGAGTCACTGCTCTGAAGTTTCTTGAAATTATTTTTTATGAAACTTTGATTTCCCCTTTGTCTTTGGCTGATCTTGTTTGGCGCTCGGTTTTTTTCTATTTTTAGGAATAGAAGACATTTTTTTCTTGTGTGGGCCTACCTTGAATGCCATGATGTTCCCTCCACGAAAGTGGGATGTACTGAATAATAGCATATTATATTTGATAGATATTGTCAATATTTTATTATGCCAATAATTTTGTTACACTAAAAATAGTTAGTGGCAATTGGTCCGCGTGATTCCGCGTTAATTTCCGCGTGATTCCGTGCCATTTGCACAGCAAATGAAACAAGCCATCATTTTATTCGGTCCGCCGGGGGCGGGAAAAGGAACGCAGTCGGAGCTTCTGTCTGAAAAGATGGGGCTGTATTTGTTTGAAACCAGTAAAATGCTGGAACGCGAATTTAAAATGGCTGAAAATATGGCAGCCGATGCCCCCGAAAGATTTATAGAAATTGAGGGTGAAAAATTTGACGTATTAAACGAAAGAGAAATTTGGAAACGGGGGGAGCTTTGCAGTCCGCCCTGGGTAACATATCTTACCATGAAAGAACTGCAACGATTGCATGACGATGGCGATAATATTATTTTATCGGGCTCGCCGCGGACAGTGTATGAAGCCGAGCGGGAAATGCCTTTGTTGGCGCAATTGTATGGTAAGGAAAATATCCATATTGTGCTGATTGAAATATCAGCGGAAGTGACGGTATTTAGAAATACGCATCGGAAAATTTGCGAATTAATGCGCCATTCTATTTTGTTTAATGATGAGACCAAAATATTAACTATTTGCCCGTTAGACGGCTCAGCGTTAATGAACAGGAAGGATTTAGACGATCCCGAGACCATTAAAACGCGGCTGGTTCAATATAAAGAAAGAACCCTTCCATTGTTTAATTATTTTAAAGACAACGGTTTTAATGTCAGTAAAATCAACGGCGAGGGGAGTGTGGCGAAGGTACATGAGGAGATTTTATCGATGATAAAATAGAATTCTGAATCTTGAATCTTGTAGCTTGAATAGAATAGACCTGCTGCGTAAAGGTTTCGGTAGGAAAATCTTTACACAGCAGGTCTAATAGATGAATTTAGAATTTCGCGCACATTCATTATTCAAAATTCAATTCTAGCTTCAAGATACCAGATTCAAGATTCACGTTATATGAATATCATTATTAAAACAGAAAATGAAATTAAGATGATGGCCGAGGGTGGCAAAATTCTGGCAACGGTGCTCAAGGAAATTGCAGCCATGGTAAAACCCGGAATTACTACCTTAGAATTAGACAGGGCCGCCGAGGCCCTGATTTTAAAATATGGCGCTCGCCCCGCCTTTAAGGGCTACGAAAATTTTCCCTATTCACTTTGCGCATCGGTCAACGAAAATGTGGTACACGGGTTTCCGTCGAATGTGCCGCTTAAAAATGGTGACATTGTGGGGTTGGATTTGGGGGTTTTGTATAAAGGATACAACACCGACATGGCCATGACGGTTGCTGTTGGTGAAATTTCATTTGAAGCAAAGCGGTTGTTGAAAGTAACCGAAAAAGCATTACGATTGGGAATTAAAAAAGCGCGGGCCGGGGTGAAAACAGGGGATGTGGGAAATACTATTCAGCGGTTTATTGAAGATCAAGGGTTTGGGGTAGTGCGGACCTTATGCGGCCACGGGATTGGCAAAGACGTGCACGAAGACCCGTTTATTCCTAATTTTGGAAAGCGCGGCACCGGAGTAGAATTAAAAGAAGGCATAGTTATTTGCATTGAACCGATGGTTGTGATGGGGGATTATAATTTACGAAAATCCGACGATGGCTACGGTTTTGCCACTAAGGATGGTTCGCTGGCGGCTCATTTTGAGCATACGGTTGCCATTACTCGCGACGGTTGCAAGGTGTTGACGCAGGTATAGCAAAATGATATTATAAAAAAGTAACTTTAACCCTTTCTGGAGTAATCTGGTGAAGAAAACCGAGGAACAGCGTCTAGAAAAACGCCTGGGAAAACGGGCACGGAATGCAAAAAACCGTCTTGAATCTGATTTGGCGATCAGGGGAACATTTATGGGATGGCTAGATACTTCCCGGCGCTTCCCATTCTTGGTGATTGCCAAGGATCTTGGTTTTTCTAAAAGAAAGGTCAAAAGTTGGGCTTACAGAACTCTTCCGCTTGGATTAAGAAGAATCGCTCTGTTTCCCTAGGGGATTGGGCTCGATCTTACTGGTCGAGCTTTTTTATTACAACGCGGGCTTTTTTATTTTTTTTGTTGTGATAAAATTAAACCAAGTAAAAAATAAAAAATATGAGCGAGATATTAAATAGTGAGGACGAGCCAAGTGAATTAAATGTCCCAGAAAAAGAGGGAGATGCTTTTATTGATGCTATTGCAAAAAACCCCGACGATATGGCTCCCCGGTTAATGTGTGCTGATTGGCTGCAGGAGCAGGGTTATGCAGATGTTGGGGAATTCATGCGCATCCAAATTGAATTGTCTGATTTGCAAAGCGACCAAGATCACCGGGAAAAAAATAGGCAGAGAATCAGTGCCCTTAGGCGGCGAGAACGGAAATTAACTAAAGCGGCAAACGATTTTTGGCAAGAAAGATTATCTCGTTTCGGAGTAACCGCTATTCAATTTAAGGGAGGAATGCCAGAAAGTGTGGGTCTGAGGGTGCCCGATTTTGTTGAGCATGGCCAAGAGGTATTCAGTATCGCTCCGGTATCGGACTTAAGGATTGGCATTTGCCCCGATGCAGATGTTTTGCAAGAGGCGCTAGCTGAGACGCGCCAGCGCCAGCTGGAACAACTGCGCCGTCTTTCCATGGTCAACGCGCATGATGGTGGGGCCGGGGTGGTCGCCAGGTGCCGGCATCTGAAAAACTTAACATCATTGGGCCTGCATCAAGGTATTCTTACTGAAGCCGGCATCCGGGAAATTGCCAGTTCTAAATATTTAAAAAAATTGACTGGTCTTGAACTTGGAGGCAATAATCTGGGATCGGGCGGAGCAGAAGTGTTGGCGCGAGCTGCGGCATTCAAAAATTTAAAAAATCTTAGTATTTGGGGTAATAGAATTGGTAACTTGGGGGCAAGAGCCCTTGCATCATCAAAAATATTAAGAAATCTGACCTCGCTGAATGTTGGGTCAAATGAGATTGGAATCGAGGGGATAGAAGCGTTGTCTAATTCAAGAACTTTGAAAGAACTAACGATCATGGATATTAGTGGTAACGAAATTGGTTTAGATGGAGTTCGTGTTTTACTGGAGGGGTTGATGATTGAAAGATTGACAGAACTTAATATGAGTTCTAATCCTATTCGCCCCGAGGTGGCGCATCTTATTGCTCAATCAGAAAAACTTCACAAACTTGAAAAATTAAATATTGGGGAGGCATTGGTGATGGGTGGTACGGGAGTATTAGAGTTAGCTAATAGTACTTGTTTTGGCAATTTAACCGAATTAGATATGAGGAGAGTTTGCACTATATTAGGACCCAAAGAAATGGGGGCTATAGCCAATTCGGCAAATTTCAGAAGCGTTAACCGCTTGGTTCTTAAAAATAATAGTATTCGGGTCGAGGGGATTGCTGAATTTTTGAAATCATTTAATCTTCCAAATTTGGAAGAATTAGATCTATCGGATAATTTTATCGGCCCGGAAGGAGCCAAATTATTAGCTAAATCAAAAGCATTAAAAAATTTGAAACTACTTTACCTTACCATGTCGGGCATCGGACCCGAAGGGCTTGCGGCGTTAAAATTACATTTGCCTGAGTGCGAAGTAATAGTATGAAATGGCTTTGTTGAATAATTCGACTGATTTTACGCTCATTTCTTGGTATAATAGGGGTATATGAAACTATTAAAACC
>Ga0155373_101_pt1 | contig 50455 bp, 49 predicted proteins | sample RifCSPhighO2_02_FD_106341 | JGI IMG/M metagenome (GOLD analysis project Ga0155373, IMG submission 106341) | Candidatus Staskawiczbacteria bacterium RIFCSPHIGHO2_02_FULL_42_22 | reverse complement strand
AATACCCTGGGAATGCCTCAATCCTACGTTGTTGCATAGATCATGAACGCGAAAGGAGAATTATCTTCGTGTTCATGAATTATTCAACAAAGCCGGTTTGAATTACCCCTATAAAAGCGTTTGGTGCGATGCGTTCGCATCTAATGCCTGGTTTACCAACGCATCGGCCTCTTTGTTTTTTTCGCGGGGAATTGCCTTGAATTTTACTTCATGAAAATCGATTTTTAAATTCCAGATTTCCATAAAAAACTTTTGTATTTTTTCGTTTTCTACTTTATACTTTCCGCTCATTTGGCGAACCAATAATTCAGAATCACTGCGGATTTCCACTTCGGCAACTTCCGCCACTGCTTTTCCAAAAACCGCTTTAAACTTTTTTAACGCAAAAATCACCGCATGGTACTCGGCTTCGTTATTGGTAAGGTTGTCCCCCAAATATTCCCCGAATTTTTTAATTTCCTGGCCCATTTCGTTGCAAAAAACCACCCCAATAGCGGCCTTACCTGGGTTCCCACGCGACCCCCCGTCGGTATAAATAGTTATTTTTTTCATAGTGATAAGATTTCTCTTTCGTCATTGCGAGCCACAGCGAAGCAATCCCACTCAATTGAATAAAACGAGATTGCCGCGTCGTCCCGACTGCGGTCGCTCCTCCTCGCAATGACGGTGAGTGGGGGTGAGGGGTTACGGCTCCTCGCAATGACAAAGGGATGTAAGGTGAGTTATATGATATCCTCCCAAGGCAAACCGGCTTTTCCAAAGTGTCCGTAGGCGGCAGTTTGTTGATAGATGGGTTTTTTAAGGTTAAGCGCTTCAATGATGGCTTGCGGACGAAAATCAAATTTCTCAATTGCTAATGCGCTCAAATCTTCGCCCTTTTCATTGATGGCTTGCACCATTAATGGTTCCACCTTCCCAATAGCATAGGCCACCGAAACCAGGCATTCCTTGGCGCGACCCGATGCCACCAAATTTTTAGCAACAAATCGAGCCATATACGCACCGGACCTATCAACCTTACTGGCATCTTTACCAGAAAAACATCCGCCGCCATGAAATACCAAACCACAATAAGTATCTACCATGATTTTGCGCCCCGTCAAACCCGTATCAGCTTCAAATCCGCCCTGGATAAATTTACCGGTAGGGTTTACTAAAATTTCAACACCAGTCACATCGCCAATAATCGGTTTGATTAATTTTTCTGTCAGCACCCGTTTTATTTCATCTTGCAAAACACCAACGTCGTGCTGGGCACTTACCAGCACGGTTCTTACTTTTCCATGATCCATGGTTATTTGTGTTTTACCATCTGGTTTCAGCCACGTAATAGCACCTGTTTTTCGCAGTACTTCCAGCCCTTTTGCCAACGCATGCACTTTTACAATTGCCCACGGAAGAAATTCTGGTGTCTGGTCACACGCGAATCCATACATAATCCCCTGGTCGCCCGCGCCGCCGGTATTTACACCCATAGCAATATCGGGCGATTGCTCTGCAATATTTACGATCATGTTTAAGTTCTGGTCGTATCCAATATTTTTATAGACGTTTTTGGCTACTTGTTCATAATTTACCCTTGCCAAGGTAGTCACTTCGCCACCGACCACCAAAAGCCCGTGGCCGCCAAACGATTCAACTGCCACTTTCGAATTGGGATCTTCGGCCAAACACGCATCTAAAATAGCATCTGAAATTTGGTCGCACACTTTATCGGGATGCCCCGAAGTTACACTTTCCACCGTATATATTTTTTGATTAAGAATCATGGTTATTTTTGTTGGGATTTACGCGTTTGCGTCAGTAGACCTGTCCCTAAATAAGATTTTACTGCAAATTGCATATTTTGGCTACAAATTTGCTAGAATTTTTCGACGGGCCTATGGGCAAGCCGAAAAATTCTATCAAATTTCTAGCTCAAAATCTGTAATTTTCGTAACAAATCTTATTTAGGGACAGGTCTAGTGTCATTGCGAGCCGCGCCCCGCGGGGCGCGGCGTGGCAATCTACGTATTAAGATTGCTTCGCTGCGGCTCGCAATGACGCAAACGCGTAAGTCCTATTTGCAATTACCTTGAATTAATATTTTTAAAATGTTCACTTAGGGCTTTTTTAAATCTTTCAAGGTTCCCATTTTTTATCCGAAACCCCGAGGCCTTGGCGTGCCCCCCATACGTAACTAATATATCGGCGCAGGTTTTCATGGCTTGGACCGAGTCCTCACCTTCAACCAAACTCCGCACTGAGCCGCATGACTCACTGTCGCCTTTTTTAAAAATAAAGGTTGGTTTTTGGTATTTTTGGGCAATAATAGATGCAATGGGACCTGCCAAGGTTAACTTCCAAGCCGGATCCCCTTCAAAAATAATCGACGCATCGGGGTTTTGCGAAATCCTGCGTTCAACTTCATCCACCGCTTCTTTAATTTTTTGCTGCTTATAATTGGTCTTGCCGATCAGTTTTTCTGCCAAATCGCGGGCCTCCGTAGCCGAAGCGGTGGTTAATAATTGATACGATTCATTTTTAAAATCAATGGACTCGGCCGCATTCAGCGCCGAAATTACTTTATATAGCCCATCCGACAACACGGTGCCTTCGCCCAAAATATCTAAAAATGCCCGAAGGCCGGGCCGAAAGGTGTTTTTTAGGGACCGCAAGCCCTCTTCAATAAACATTTTATTTTCTTCGATTTGCGGCACCATGTCCGAAATAGTGGCCAACGCCGTAAGCTCCAAAAAACTATTCTTCAATTGCATAGACATTTGGCCTCCCAACAATTCTTGTGCCAACAAAAATGTAATTCCAACGTTAGCCAAATGAGTTGAATTGGAATCATCGCCTTCTTGTTTTGGATCAATGATAATTTCCGCCGCCGGCAAACCGTTTAAAATTTGATGATGATCAATAATGATAACACTAAACCCTAGCGCGTTTAAAGCATCTACTTCTTTAATATTGGTAATCCCCAAATCCAGGGTAATAAAAAGCGCGGGCCTTGCCTCGCTCGCCTCGCTGGAGCTATGGCGAAGTGGGCCGAAGCCTTTGGCGAAGGCGGGTGCCTTATCGCGAACATATTCAATGGCCCGAAAATTAATACCGTAACCATCCTCTTCCCGATTAGGAAACAACACCATGCCCACCCCACCCCCTAAGTTTTTTATGGCTTCCTGTAAAATAACTGATGATGCAATACCATCCATATCCGAATCACCGTAAATAATAATACGCCCGTTATCGTAAACGGCTTTTTTGATCCTCCCGGCCACGTTTTCTAAGTTTTTGATTTTATTTTTGACTATTGACATACATATGTAATTAGAATACAATCAGGGTGTCTTTTAGTTTTCCAAAACTAAAAGGGTATTACATCCAAGGGCAACCCTCCGCAAGGAGGGTTGTTTTTTTATCTACTTTGCTTAGGTAATTCCTCTTTGTGCTTTAGTTCTCTGCCCCACATTTCATTGATACCTAAAATATCCGTGTAGCCATCCGCGCCCGTTCGTAATTCCTGCGAGATATTATTTCGTGAAGAAAAAATATACACTTTTTTATTTTGATTTTTCAGATAAACCACTAATGCCAAAAAATCACTGTCCCCTGTAAAGAATACTGCGGTGTGATACTTGACTAAATTATGCAGCGCGTCAATCGTCATTTCAACATCCATATTTCCCTTTTCTTCTACCGCTTCCCCAACAGTGATTCTTTTCAATTCTTTTTTTGTAACTGCTCACTGGCCAAATCGTCATTGCGAGGAGCGCCGAAGCAATCTTTACGTAAAACTACTGGATTGCCACGCCGCCTGCGGGCGGCTCGCAATGACGGAAAAAGGTAATTGATCCTATTTTTCATGTTCAGTGAGCAGTTACCATTTTATAATCTTAATTATACCGTTATCCGCACCTAACTCTACCACATCACCTGTTTTTATGACATCTATGGCGATTTTCGCCCCCCCAAAAAAAGAGAAGTGCCTTTGCCGCCGGCAATGACGGCATCGTGTTTATTGAGTTTTTTAAAATCCCTGATTAATTCCATAGTTATTTTTCTATATCTTCTTTTGGCCAAACCTGTTCAATAATTCTTTCAATCATTAAACTCACATCCTCCCTTGCTAAATTTATATTCCTTTGAATTTCATTTTTTTCTTTTTTTGTTAGTGGCCCCATCTTCACTTTGTTGTATTTTTTTAGCAATTCTGGATCTTTTTTTATGCACCCTTGTAAAAACGTCGTCCCATGAATTTATACCAAAAATTTTATTAATATCCTCTTCCGACAATTCTCTTCCTTCATTTTTTACATGCTTTATAATAGTTTCTGGTATGGGAGAATATCTTCCTCTATCCTCTCCTCTTTTTAACACTCCCATTAAAGAATTATCGTATTGAATAGGTTTATTTATTCCAACAAAAGATTCTGCATTAAATTCACCATAAAAAGCATCCGTCAACCTATCTACTTTATCATAATCTTCATTAGTAGATTGTATGGCAAAATCAAAATTTGCCCCAATGTCTTTTAATGCTTCGCCTATACCATCCAAAGTATTGCCCATGCTCATATATTCCGTAACAACCAATAACTTTTTATCTCCAAAATCCATATTTTTAAGGTATGTTATCATTTTTTGATATTTTCTTTTTTCCGAACGATCATCCATAAATTTCATGGGAGTATTACCCAATCCGGCCGACAAAAAATATGTCTTTATATTTTTATTCGGCCCCTTTTCCAACATTATTTTCCTTAAAACTAATGTTGGAATTCTACCGCCCGTATCATCGCTCAGTAGGGCGCTGTAATCTCCATCTTCAATGTTATTTTTTAATTTCTTGACTAAGCGAGCCATTGAAACCTCTGCTTTATTCATTATATCAAAGTTATATTCTTTACCCTCTCGTTCTTCTATTGATGGCTGTTGATCTGGCAATAAAAAATCTGGCTGTAATTCTTCTTTTGGATTTTCGCTTGATGGCAGTTCTCCTGGCATATTTTTTACAAACTATTCGCTTATTCGTACGAACAAGCGAATAGTTAAACTTGAAAATTGATTATTTTTCTAATGCTTTTAACACCGGTAACTCTTCGCCTGCCAAAAAACTTAACATCGCTCCTCTGCCAATAGAAACGCGGCTGAATTGTGAAAGCATACCTTCTTTTTCTAAAAATTCAACAATATCACCAACACCAAGTGCCCAAAGTGTAACTAATCAAGATGCTCTAAGCTATTTAGCTTGTGTACCTTTATGGGGCTGTTTTTGGAAATCTCCAAAATAGTTACCGCGGTATTTTCCGGCTTGTGGGCTCTATAATTTTCTTCAGTCAGCTCCTTGCCAAACAAATCCAAATATAATACGCCCAACGTTCCTCCGTGGCTGACCATAAAAACCGTGTCATGTTCGTGGAATTCCATTAAATAATCAAAAAAAACCCTTGCCCTTTTTTGTAATTCTAAATACGATTCGCCCTGGGGTGGCTTGAATAAATGAAATGGATCCTTGGCTTGTTTTTTTATCTCTTTCCATTCAGCTTTTCCCAACGCTTCATAAATCCCCAAATTCTGTTCTTTTAAATGAGGCGCGTGAATGAGTTTAACTTTAGGATGATTAGCAAGCACTTCCCTTCCCGTATGCACTGCCCGTTTCTGCGGGCTTACGTATGCAACACGAATGGTTTCTTTTCTTAAAAAATCGGCCAATTTGTTTGCTTGCAAAACCCCCTCTTCATTTAAAAGGACTTCTGATTCCTGGCCGATGATGATTTCCCCGGCGTTTTCATTGGTTTTTGCATGGCGCGCGATAATAACTTTCATAATGTTATCCCAAAGCCACCAGTCCCGGCAACTGTTCTCCGGCCAGGAAACTTAGCATTGCCCCGCCGCCCAGGGAGACGTGGCTGAATTGTGAGAGTATACCCTCTTTGTGTAAAAATTCAATGGTCTCTCCCCCGCCTACCACCGAAAATGCCTGGCTTTTAATAATGGCCTTGGCAATTTCCAGCGTACCGGTTTCATACTTTTTTTCTTCAAATTTTCCGAACGGGCCGTTCCATACGATCGTTTTGGCTGCCATGATTTTTTCTTTAAACACATTAATGCTCTCTTGGCTGATGTCAAGGGAGGGCGACGGATCAATCTGGCTTATTATTTTTTCGGGATGTTTAAGATGTATGTTTTCTTGCAGTATTTCTTTTTTTATTAGTCCATTAATGATAACCGTGTCAGCTATTTTTGAAAATGTTTCAATAAACATTACTTTCGTTTTTACTTTTGCTCCGCCAATTATTGCCAGCATCGGGCGCGAGGGATTCTCCAAAATTTTTGTTAAGTTTTTTATTTCTTCTGCCAGTAGCAAGCCGGCAAAGGAAGGTAAAAATTGACAAATGGCCGACACCGAAGCATGGTTTCGGTGGCAGACCGAAAAAGCATCATTAATATATACTTGGCCAAGCCCCGCAAGCTCTTTGGCAAATTCCGCATTATTTTCGGCTTCTTCTTTGTGAAACCTTAGGTTTTCCAGCAGTATAATTTCCCCTGCCGCAAGTTGCATTACCTGGTCATTGGTTTCGCGACCGATACAATCAGTGGTTTTTTTTATGGAAAGGCCCAATAATTCTTCCAGTGTATTTTTAATTGGCCCCAACCTTAAGCCCTCCACTACCTTGCCTTCCGCCTCCCCTAAATGGCTCATTAATATTATTCTTGCTTTTTTTGAAAGCAAATATTGTAAGGTCGGTAGCGTTTTTTTAATCCTGAAGTCGTCTAAAATATTTCCCGTATCATCAAGGGGCACATTAAAATCGCAGCGCACCAACACCCTTTTATTCTCCACATCAAAATCAGTAAGATATTTCATGGTTTTACAAGAGAACTAGTAACCCCTCACGCCTCTTGTCATTGCGAGGAAGGCGCAGATGACGAAGCAATCTCTCTTAATTACATGAAACGAGATTGCCGCGTCGTCCCGACCGCGGTCGCTCCTCCTCGCAATGACGGGAATGAATAAGTGAGATGCAAGGGGTCACGAGGACTAGATTCCAATTTTTCCACCCGGATTAATAATTTTATTTTTTTCTTCTTTTGGCGCCGGTGGTGATTTTGGCGATTTTGACGCCGGATTTTCCTCTGCAAAAGATTGTTTTTCTGGCAGCGCCGCTGGTGCATCGGGTGCATCATCTGCTTCTTCCTCTTCTGTTACATCCTTTGATTGGTGGGCTAATGAATCAGTAATGGCTTTTTTTAATTCCGACAAATTAATTTCTTTACGTTGTATCCCTCCCTTCTGGCCGCCGACCGGTGCCGTTGGCGAACGGGAATTTTCAGGTGCCCGACTGGACCCCTTATTTGAAGACAAGCGAAAAGGAATATTTTCTACAGTGCTTTTACTTGAGGGCGCGGATGACAGTTCTCCTTTTTTTGGCTGGAAATCTCCCATGGAAACACGCGGATACTCAATGTTATTTTTTTCTTCGGCAGCTTTTTTAATCTTTTTAAGGCATGATTTGCAATACACCGGGCGGCCTTCAATCGGTTCAAAAATAATTTTTGTCGGCTTGTTGCATAAAGAACATACGGCATCATACAGTTTTTGCTCGGTGTCGCCTTGTTGGTTTTTTTGATGGTCTTGACGCCCCTCGCTTCTCATTGATTTGGGGGCACTAAAAACGCCGGGTCTTTTGTTGGTTTCAGTTTTTTGAGAAGCGCCATCACCACCACCTTCAGTCCAGCGCATAATTTTATCTTCTACAATTTCGCGCGCCACTCCATAGCGTTCGCGGGAAGCGTCAATAATTTTATCTCGATTGGATTGTTCTAAAGGCACTGGCGGCGACAATGTTTTTGCCGAAAATGGGTGACTGGCCACACCATCAATCATTAACTTTAAATAGATATTATACTTGCTTAAGTTTACCAAATCCGTTGCCATAAACTCCGGTGAAAATTCTTTTTCCAAAAATTCGGCGTCTTCCGCGCCCACCCGAAAAACGGCCATCGTTCCCACGTTTCCAAATATAGCATCGCGCACTTCTTCTTCCATTTGGGTGATATACTGGTGCCCCACAATCAAACACAATCGGTATTTTCTGGCCTCGGACAAAATATTGGCAAATGATTCGGTGGCAAAGTTCTGGAATTCATCAACGTATAAATAAAAGTCGTTACGTTCTTGTTCGGGAGTATCCACCCGCGACATGGCCGCCAACTGAATCTTGGTAATAAGCAGCGCACCTAATAGCCGTGAATTATCTTCCCCGATGCGGCCTTTTGATAAGTCCAAAATGAGAATTTTTTGCTCATCCATAATGCGGCGCATATCAATGGTGGACTTTGTCTGTCCAATAATATTGCGGATCAAAGCATTGGACACAAACTGCCCCACTTTGTTTTGAATAGCCGCCGTGGCTTCTATTTCATAGCGCTGAGTGTAACGGGCGTACTCAGTCACCCAGAAAGACCGGATAATAGGGTCTTTGACTTCCGCCACTACCTTGGCGCGGTATTCGGGGTCCGCCAACATGCGGTTGACTCCCAAAAGGGTTGAATCGGGGTATTCCAAAAGCGCCAAAATAACGTTGTTTAAAATGTATTCCATACGGGCTGACCAGACATCCGGCCAGACCTTTTTAAACACCCCCATCAGCCCGCCGGCCACTAAGTGCCGGTACTTAAAGTCCACCTTTTCCATGACATTAAAGGCAATGGGAAAATCCAAATCGGCGGGATTTAAAAAAATCACGTCTTTGATGCGCTCAGCGGGTACAAAATCTAATAGCTTGTCGGCGCCTTCCCCGTGCGGATCGACATAGGCAATACCATTTCCATTTTGGATATCTTGAATGGCCATATTTTCCATGAGGTTGGACTTGCCCATACCGGTTTTTCCGATGGCATAAAAGTGACGCCGGCGATCATCCTGCTTGATGCCAAACTTTTTTTGTTGATTCCTAAAGGAAGTTAATCCAAAAAATGTTACTTTTTTGTTATCCATAATACTTTTGTTTTACAAAAGAAACTCTAAATACTAAACTCTAAATTCTAAACGGTTTAGGATTTAGAGTTTAGATTTTAGAATTTTATTCCGTAGGAAGATTTGGTGGTGGGCCTCCCTTCTTTGACTCAACCCGCGCCATGGTAGGAGCCACCAGACCCGTAATTTTCAATGGGAAGTGAAACAAAGTCGCCAATTCTTCAGTGGAAAGCAGGGGGCACTCTTTTTTTAGATCGGGAAATAACGGGGTAAACCTTAAAATATAGTTTCTGAACATTTTCCTTGACCGCACAAAGGGAATGCTTTTGCGGAAAAAATAATGGGTCTTAGGACGAGTTGTGACTGTAAACCTGATATGATTTAAATTCGTAGTTTGAAAATGAGAAAAATATGCCCGAGTAAGGATCCTATTGGACGAACTAAAATTCTCTCGGCGGGCAACATACACCCCCCTGATAACGGTTCTGAATATGGGCCGCTTTAATTTATTTTCAATTTCTACGAGAATTTCTTTTTCTCCGGGGGTAAGCAATAATTCCTTTTCACCCTCTTCGGTTTTGGTTGATTCAAGCCATTTCCAGGTTGCTTTTTCCCCCGAACCCTCTTTTTTGGGGCCGTAGATTAAATGGAAAGCCATTTGCATAATTTCTTCCCAAAACGTATTTACTTTTTTTACCGGACGCTTGGATAACTCTTCAATTAATTGTTTCGCTTCTTTTATGAACCCGAGCTCAACGGATGACATGGTGATAAATTGCAGCCAGAATTGCTCACCCGGCCCTAATTTTGACATCAGTTCAAGCAATGAAGAAAGGGGATCGATTCTTTTTTCTTCGGCCGAAATTTTTTCACCCTGGGGTTCGAAAAACTTTTCGTAGGTCCGAATGGGATAGGGCGCGGGTTTGCCTAAAATAAAATCTTCCCCATAGGTGTTCCATTCCTCATTGGGAAGATTTTGCGGAACGTTTTTGGTGTAATCGGGAACTTCGGTAATTTCCAGCTCCGGGTAGTGCCCGTACAGAGCGGTCTCCAAGCTTGACCGATGTGAAGCCGTCACCCGTACGTAAAAATGCAATTTCCCCTCAATGCTTGCCATTTCCCAAGACATCCAGCCAAAGGGATCCGCCAACGCCCCTTCAAACCATCGTTCCCGCCAATTGGGAGGAGCATAAAGCACCGGCCACATAATGGTAAAAATATCTTCCATGGCTTTTAATGGCACCAACACTTCCTTGGGAGGAATTATTTCAAGCACCACCCATTTTTGAGAAGCATAAGCAAAATCCCAATTCAGCCACCAAAAATAGAGTGTCCGTAATTCAATAGATAAAAATAGAGGGAAAAACACCCACCACCATACCCGTAAAAACGGCACAAAAAGCACTAATAACATTAATAAAACCCACCAAAAAGCCCCCAATATGATATTGTTGAGCGGAGTTAAAAAAAAGAAATATTTGGAAGACATAACAATTTCAAAAAAAGTTTGAAATTGAATTTTCAATTTTCAATTTTCAATTTTCAATAATTAGGTGTCAACATTTTGACAAAGCAAAATATTGACCGATTTAATTATTTTAAATTCAAATATTTCAAATTGATTTCAAATTTCAAATTTCAAATTTCAAATTTCAAATTTCAAATTTCAAATTTAGGATGAGCCGGCCACTTTGATAATATCTGGTAAGTATTGGAAAAAAATGGAAAGCGATGCAATGACCACAAAACCAATGATGAAAAAATCGAAAGTGTACAGCAGTGGAACAACCACCAAATTTACTGGGGTCTCTTTCCAATAGTTGGCCAAAGCAAAGAAAACCGCATAAAAAATGAGGGTTGCTATAAGTAAAGCGATGCTTCCCCAAAAAAAGTAAATAATCATGGGCTAAAATTTAAATTACCTTTATTATACTCCCATAAAACCCAAAATCAATGCATCAACCTATTGCGCAAAAAAAGGCGCCCCCGCGGGGGCGCCTTTTTAAATAACATCCTATAATATCTTATGCCGTCTGGGTTTCCACGGAAAAATATTTTCCCTCGGGATCTTTTTGGAAATATTTCTTGTCGTTCAGTTTAATCAAAACGGTATTTTTTTCCACGAACCGCTGTGACAGAACTTCTTTTACGATATCCTCTTTTGCCAGGGTCGGTTTTTCTTTAAGCACACTGGAAATAATATCTTTAATGGTTCCGGGTACATACCCCCATTCGCCAAGCGCGTACATTCCCCTGCCCACCAACACAAACCGTGGGTCTTTAATTAATTCATTGTGAACCGTTTGAGGATGCGTTTTTTTAGTAGCTTGGTTGATTTCCAGTGAATCTATTAACGTGGTAATTTCCCTGAAGTGCAACGGTTTTTGGTGTTTTTTAAATACCAAGAAGGCCTTGTCCTTGACGCTCCGCGGCCGGATTTCGGGCCACTCAATTAATCCAAATTTCCCTTCTTTATTAGTTTGAATTCTCTTTGAAACCTCAAGGTACGATTCCAGTGCCTCGTTGCTTAGATTATGGCTTAAAGCAAAGCTGGCCATCATTTCTTGCTTTGGCAAGGGGTTGGCATGTTTTTGCAAATCCTGGGCCAGGGAATTTAACGTCTCTTTAACTTTTTTTTCCGGCTCATCAATGGTTGACCAGAAATAAGCATAATCCTTTTTCTCGCAAACCCTTTTGAACTGTTCTCCTAGCGTAAGGAAAAACAACACCGCGGCCTTGTTTTTTAAGCCCCCTAATTCAGTGAGCACCGCGTCTTCTTTTTTAAAACCGCCCTTTTGTTCAAAGTATTGTTCAAATTCAGCAAATACTTTATCAAGCACATCTTGGTGGTTTTTTCTGACATGAGTAAAACCCACCTCTTCTATTTGGCGAACCCGTTCGCGGGTAATGCCCATGCTTGTTCCAATGGACTCAAGGGTTTCCACCTTGCCGGTTTTAACTCCAAAGCGCCGGTCAAAAATATCTTTTGTTTTGGGAGTTAAGCCCTTGGTGATTTTAGCGTAAAGTTGCGAGTAATTAAGATTATTCATAGGTAATATATATCGTTAAATTGAGTTTAACATACCATAAAAAATATGTCAACCCCGCACCACTTTCACAAGATATTTAAGATGTGTTTATAATACTTTTTAGCTAACAATGCTATGAAACCTGCTTATCATTATTTAGTGAAAGTGGTGCGGGGTCAAGCCCATTTTTTTACTATTTTTTATCCTCTTTTTTGCGCTCTTTTTTCGCTCCAGTTATGCCAGGTTACCAGCAGGGGCGCGGCAATAAAAATAGAAGAATATGCCCCGGAGGCCACGCCGATGATCAGTGATAACGAAAAGTATTTTAATGTTTCTCCGCCAAAAAAGAATAACGCAAACATTACAATTAAAACCGTGACCACGGTACTAATAGATCGCCCGATCGTTTGCTGTAAACTCATGTCAACGGTTTGGCTGAATAAAGCGGTGCCTTTCTGTAAAATATTTTCCCTGATCCTGTCAAAAATGACAATGGTGTCGTGCACTGAAAAACCAATAATGGTCAAAAGGGCCGCAATAATAGGAATAGTAATTTGTGTATGATAAAAATGCCCCAATAAAGAAAATGCCCCCAGGGGAATTATGATATCGTGAAAGAGCGCAACCAGTGAAGTCATTCCATATTTCCAAGAAGATACGGGCCGGGAAACTTTACGGAAGGCAAAAGCAATGTATAGCGTGATAGCCACCAGCGCCAAGGCGATGGCAATCTGTGTTTTATTTTTCAATTCATTACCCACCGATGGACCAATATACTGAAAACTTTTTTCTTCCAAGCCAGATACCGACTGTAATTTTTCCAGCACTTTTTGATGAGTCGCCTCATCAACGCCTTTAAACTGCAGTATTGCTCCTTTGTCTCCTGTTGGCTGCACCACGATTTCTCCCAAGTTAAATTCGGCCAACGCTTCTGATATGGTTGAATTTGCGGGACGTTCCTCTGTGAAATTAACTTCCATCGTGCTTCCTCCGGTAAACTCGATGCCGAATTTCAAACCAAAGACCGCCAAAGAAACTATGGAAGCAATAATTAATACTCCCGAAAAAAGGTAGTAGAATTTTGAATATTTAGTGAAAGAAAACATTTGATATGCGATCCGAATGATCCAAATCTACATCCGAATGTTCCGAATAACGTCACCTAGAAGTTTTTATTCGGATCATTCGGATGATATTCGTAAATTAGGATCGCTGTTATAAAAGCCACTTGAATTTTTCCAGCCGTGGCCCGACAAATACCATTAATAGAATACGGGTAATAAAAATGGCGGAAAACAGTGATACAATAATACCCAAAGAAAGCGTTAATGCAAAACCTTTAATGAAAGACGTGGAAAAAATAAATAAAATGGCGCACACAATCAACGAGTTTATATTGCTGTCGCGAATAGACGGCCAGGCGCGGGAAAATCCTTCTTTAATTGCCAATGACAAACCCTTTCCTCGCTTGATTTCCTCTTTCATTCTGGCAAAAATTAAAATGTTGGCATCCACCGCCATGCCAATAGATAAAACGAAACCCCCAATTCCGGCCAGCGTTAGGGTAATTGGTATTAACTTAAATATAGAAAGCGTAACCGCAACGTAAATTAAAAGTGCCACAGAAGCAATGAGTCCGGGCAGACGGTAGAAAATAATCATAAACAACATTACAGCAACCAAACCGTATATCCCCGCCCACAGGGATTTTTGCAATGACTCGCTCCCCAGCAATGGACCCACGGTTTCCTGGGAAATCGGGCTGCCGATTTTTACGGGCAGAGCCCCTGAATTTAGGCGCCGGGCAATGTTATTGGCAACCGCAGCACTGGTGTCGCCCGTAATAACGGCCGTGCCCCCGCTAATTTTGTCTTGAATAATCGGGGCGTATAAATCATTTTGATCAATAATGTTATCGCCGGTGGTATCTATAATAGAAGCGCCATCCAGTAAAATGGCCAAGGGTTTACCGATGTTTCGAGCCGTAATATCTTCAAATAATTTTGCCCCTTCACTGTTGAACTGAAGCTGAATTTGGGGTTTGAAGGTAATTTGGTCAAAGAGCACCGTGGCCTTTGACAAATATTTTCCGTTTAATTCCGTTGGCTTAATGTAGGGATTTTGAAGCGCCAATTCCCAGTCCTCTATTTTTTGAATATCTTCGTTTTTTTCCTGGGCTACTTGCACCTCTTTTATTTTGTCTAAGATTTTCTGGGTCTCGGCTTCGGTGCGCGCTTCGTCAAATTCCAAATACGGGGTTTGGCCGATCATCTCAATAGCTTGTTTGACATCCTTGACTCCCGGCAACTCAACCAGCAACCTATCCTGACCCTGAATTTGCACCACGGGTTCGGAAACGCCGAATAAATTAATTCTTCGCTCAATGACGTCGCGAAGCCCGGCCATGGCCCCGGACTTGTCTTCCACGGCAGTAAGATCTGCTTGGTAGACCAAATTAACACCACCCTGCAAATCCAAACCAAGCACATAGGGCTTTTGCCACATATGCGGCAAGTGCCAGGAAAATTTGGCATTTAAAAAGTCGACTCCCCGGTCAACATAATTAGGATACGCAAAATTACCAGCCAAAATGGCCAGAATCGCAATCGCAATAAAAATGAGATATTTTTGTTGCATAAAATGAATGAGATTCAAAAAAACTGATTTTTTATTGTAAACAGTTTTATGAAAATTTGCAAGAGTCCGCCATGTAACTGCTCACTGGACATGTTACACCTCCCGTCATTGCGTAAAGTCGCGAGATTTCTCCCGCCCGAAAGGCGGGAAAATCCCGACTCAGGAGCGCGCACGCGACGCGGCAATCTCCACCACTAAAACGAACAGGGATTGCCACGGCTGGCCAGACGCGAGGCGTAATTTGTCGCAACAAATTCGCCCCGTCTCCGGCCTCGCAATGACGCCTGGGGTATGGTGGTTGGTTGGAAGCCAGTGAGCAGTTACTCCGCCATTAAAAATTTAAGCTCGGCAGAACATGTTCTGCCGAGCTTTCGAATACATTTGGTTGCAAGAGGGGTCCTCCGCAACAATCGAGGCATCATGCCACATGAGAAACACGGTGTTTCTCCAGATCCGCCAGGCGGCGGCGCAGAATCTCCACTTCCCTGCTCAGGGAATCTGCTTCGCCTCGGGCAACTTGCCAGCCCTTCAAGACGGTTTTGAATCCTTCAGAAATCTGTAGGACATCAGAAGGGTTCGCCCCCAGAGCTAGCAGTGCCTTCAGCGTTACATCCGTGTCTTCAGGGAGGCCAACCTCCCCAATTTTTCTGAACACCTCTTCCCGTGTCACGCTTCCCTCCTCAAAAAAGCATAGCACCTCCTAGATACCACCTGCCTCCACTGGCAAACGTCAGGAATGCTACCATCTTTTAGGTTACCCCCTGTGGGCTATTTTTACACTTATTAATAAATAATGTCAATCTCTTGTGGCGTAACCCCCACACCCCCACCGTCATTGCGAGGAGCCCCGATCGTAAGCGGGGCGACGCGGCAATCTTGCTAATAATCGAAAATTGCTTCGGCGGCGCGCCCCCTCACAATGACGAGGGAAAAACTATTACTCACCATGCTCTTTGCTTGATTTTTTTAGATCCTCTATAAAATTTTTTGGATTATTTTTTCTAGGTATATTATTGAATACCTTATTGACTAATGTAAATACCATAAAAATGCAATAACCAAAATAAACAATTTCCATTTGTTGAGTAGATAAAAACCAAAAACTATTAACTGGGGGATAAAATATTACCATTGGAACTAATCTAAAAACATCATCAAATGAAAACTCATTTTTTAATTTTTTTTCAAATTTTCCTAGTTTTAATTCAAAATTAGCTTCATTAATTTTGAATTTATCGGGCGGTGGAAAATTAAATGTTTTCACTTTTTTATTCATATTACTTGTAAGCTGAATTCAACAATCAATTGCAACACTTCTGAAGGGAAAAAGCTATTGAGATCACATTTCTATTAATTGTAATGGGAAATAAGCTTAAAAAATCTTTAACGTGGCCACTAAAATGAACTTAAATTACACGGGTGTTGCAATTGATTGTTGAACTCGGTTAAATAATCATTGCCTTCTACGCCAAATCTGTTATTATTAAAAAAGCCGAAAGGCGCGTACTTGATAGCGCAACCTTTCCAAAAGTAATCGCTATCTTTTACGTCAATATTTATCAAAAAAACCGTATTCAACGGTTTTTTTGATTTCTAGTCCTTATTTTTTTTCTCTAACAGAATATAAAAAACATTCTCTCCTTCATTAATTTTCTGTTGATGGGGTTCATATTTACCATAATAATCTTTTGCATTAATTTCATAAGCACGCATAAAAGAATTCGGGCTTACTGATGCCGTGTTACTATTTGAAAAAGTAATTTTAAACGCACCTTCTTTTGGTTCTTTCGAAAAAGAAAACCCAACTGCCATAGGCCTTTTTGAATAAAATATAATAACATATGGATATTTACTAATATTGTTTTTCTTAAAGAAGCCAGAAGAAAAACCAAAACCACCTGCTTTATTTAAACTTATTTTATTGCTAAATCTACCTCCAATTTTCGTGAATCTTTCAAATTTTAAATCTTCCATAAAATATGTTATTTAACTTTTAATTAATACTTTTTAAAAAAGTATGTAATTGTGAGTATACTAAATAAAAGAAGTGATGTCAAGTGGCAAAAACAAAAACACCAAAGTTACTGGTGTTTTATCTATTCTAATATCTAAAATTACATCTTCTCCAAAATTTTAAGTTCCAGATTATCGGTTTCAGTATCATATATAGCAAAACAGGGCTTGAAACGCTGGCCGGCCAACTCTCCGGGGTTTACCAGTCGACAATTCCCTACTTTCTCTTCCCAGGGCTTATGGGTGTGGCCGTAAAATACTATATCATACTTCCCCGACTCGGCTAGTTTTCTGGCAAGTTCCGGATAATGGATAAACGCAATTTTTTTTGGCCCAAGCCCCTTTTTTACATCACCCCCCGCCTCAATTTCCATCATGTCTTTATAATTTTTCAAATCATAATCCCCATTTCCTTTGACAAATAATATTTCCCCGTTAAAATTTTTAATCGCTTCGTTGACGGTTTCTTGATTACAAATATCTCCGCAGTGAAGCATGGTGGTAATTTTTTGTGCATTCAAAAAATCAATGACTTTATTAAAGTTGGCCATGTTATCGTGAGTGTCGGAAACGATGGCAATTTTCATAAAGATATCAACGAATAACGAATCGAAATACTAATTTTCGCTGGACCCGCAGGGACTCCCCGCAGGTGCTTCGTAAATTCGCAACAGAATTCGTTATTCGTTGATTAACTACTATAACTGATTTTTCTTTCAGTTTTACAATTAAAAAACTTTCTTTTATAAAAGAAAGCAGATCATCTTTTGGGGGTAAAAAAATCCTGGTTGTAATAGCGCTAACTTTCATACAGGTTGTAACTTTCTATCACATTGCTTTGGTTAAACAAAAATATCCCTTTAAATTTTTTATTTTCCAGAAATAACGGAAGCCAGTGTTTGTCATCTGGCCACATGGCCTCAAACGGAATATCTTTCAATAAAAACCATCGGGGCCTCATCTCCTCTGTTTCTTGCGGCTGACCAATAAATTCATGGGCCTTAAAAATATTCACTTCCCAAATTTCCGGATTTCCCTGCCAAACAAAATTCAACACCCCGATTTTTTCCATGGATTGGACGACCAAACCCGATTCTTCCAGTAATTCCCGCTGTGCCGCATCTTCAATAGTTTCACCTTTATTTACCTTTCCCCCAAACCCATTCCATTTTCCCATGCCAAACCCGTGTTTTTTTAAACCCAATAATATCTTATCTTCTTTTTGAATTATCAGCAGAGTTAATATTTTTTTCATACAGCTATATTTTTAATTTTTTCAACGGTAATCCAGGAAGCCATGGCACCAAAACCTTTTTTGTTAATTTCAAATGGCTTAATTTTTTTGGCCTGAGTCAAAAAAATTAAAATGCAATATTTTTTGTCGCGGAATTTGCGTGCAAATTCCGCCGCATCTTTTTTCTCCATGCCAATATCTTTCCCGTATTTATTTAAAATCTTTTTAACATCGGGCTTTAAACAAATAAATTGCCATAGTTTTTTAACTTGGGCCTTTACTGAAACTTTTTCGCCCGAATTTTTAAAATACACAGTATCCCCCATTTTTAATGTTATTCCAAGGTGGGCGCTTTGCAAGATACCAGCGCGACTCAATGGTTTTTGACCCATCCAAAATCTTTTCAATAAATCCCCAGTTCTTTTTCGTAATAGCAACGTGTTCCACTACATCTGAAATCCCAAACTCCAAATCCCAAATAAATTCCGAACCCTAAATTCTAAAACGGTTTGATTATTAGGTAATTGGGATTTGATTGGTCATTGGGAATTAGTCATTGGGATTTCGCTTAATTTCCCACTACGCACTCATTAAACGCGTTAATTTGACTATTATAATTTACAATCAAATCTTTAGTTGAATTCGCCAATTGGTTATATTGAGCCACCAAATTATTGTACTCATCCACCTTCGCATTGTATTGGGACGAACGCGGGTTAGTGTTATTAATTTCTTGGCGCTTCGTATTAATTTGGGCCTCAAGCTCGGTCAGGGTAATTTTATTATTTTCAATCTTCTGCTTTGCGCTAACAGGCGGCTCGGGACAGACCGAAAGCGGCAGACCGAATTCTTGCACTGAGATCCAAGCACTGCGACCCTGGTAGATGCCCTTTACCACCGCCACCCCAATTTCCGTAAAACGGTTGTGTAATATATTGGCGCGGTGCCCCGGTGAGTCCATCCAGGCCTGCACCAACTCTTTCTCATCAGCAAAATTTCCCAAAATTAAGTTTTCGCCTGACACAATGTATTCATACCCAAAACTTTTTACCAGGGTACCCGGATCAACTCCCGAAGGCGAAATGTGCTCAAAATACTGGTTTTTAAACATATCTTCGGCTTTGGCGCGGGCGGCGGCACTTAGTTTTGCATTTTCCATAAGTGGCGGAAAATTTCCATTGTTAAACCTTTGAATATTGGTTTGGGCAATAATATTTGCCTTTACAAAAACAGCATTATTTTCTTGTCCGCCAATATTCAGCGGCGGCGGAGTGAAAATATTTTTTGTAGCCATGCTGACGATTATGCCAAAATCACCCTGCTGAATGTGTTCCAAATTCTTTGCAGCGTTATTATAAAAATCCAAAACAGCGCCCTTAAAATAAAATCCAGACCGAAGGCCTGCCAGTAACAACAATAATATGGGTATGTAAACTATTTTTTTCATAACTGGAATTTTTGCTTATTAAAACCGAACAACTTTTCGTGAATTAATTCTATTTTTGCTGGAATTAGCCGATACCAAGAATCACCATCTAAAACATCGTCGACCTCTTTCGGTTCTGATTTTCGGCGTTTTGCGTAATGCTTTTTTGCCAAATCAAATCGCGCGCCTTCAATTTTTTCTGCCCGGCCCTCAAATTGAATTCCCAAATTATATTCCCCCGGCAAATTCACCGTAATCGTTCCGGCAACTTTTTTATTTTGCAAAATTGCTTTTGAATGCCGCGTATTTGGGTCCGACATCCAAAAAATATTCAACTGATCGTCAAAAATAAATATGACGTCGCAAACCCAAACTCCACCATCGTCTATTGTACCCAAACTCATCAAATATCCTTTTCCCAACACTTCTTTAATTAATTCCCTAATATTATTTTCTGTCATTTTACTTCGTAAAATCCGCAGATATACGCGGATTAGTACACGGATTTTCGCGGATACGATACGTTCGTAATCTGCGTTGATCTGCGTGACATCTGCGTGAATCTGCGAATTTTATTGCTTGCGATAAAATTGAGTTATGTTTATAAACCCTTCTTTCTGTATTCTTTTTTTATGCGCCAATAATTACTATTGCTTTTTGCGTCGCGGAACCTATTTTTTACCACGGCAGCCGGATATTTTTTATCAACATGGGCAATTTTATCGTAAATAATTTTTTGAGTATCAAACCCTAATAATACTGACATTTGAATGGCATAAATTAACACGTCGGCAAGCTCTTTTTTAATTTCTTTCAGTTTTTCTTCATTCTTCTTCACGTCTTTAAGCAAAAGATTTTCCCATTGAAATAATTCTAATAATTCAGCCCCCTCAATCATAATGGATTTTGCCAAATCGGAAGGACGCAAATTATCCCATTTTCTTACTTTTAAAAATTGATGAATTTTCTTTTCTAACTCTTTCATGTGGGTTCAAAGAATTCTAACCAATGCCCATTAATATCCTCAAATGTAAGTAATTTCCCGTACGATTCGCTTCTTAAATCCCCTATTATTTTTATCCCATAATCCCTAAGGATATTTTCTGCCGCTTCAATGTTACCGACCTCAAACATAACTCGAGTTTTTTGCGATTCGAAAGAATCGCCTTTACGCCTCTGCAGCAGGCCAAATGACGTCTGGCCTAAATCAAATTCAATCCAATCACCATCTTGAAGTTTAAACTTCAGGCCAATCACATCTTCGTAGAATTTTCTAGATTCTGCAAGGTCTTTGACATACACCCAAACCGCATATATTTTTTTAACGGTATTAATTTTCATGTTTACTTCACCATGTTTTGCTGGTGTTCCGGACTATTAACCATCCCACATCGCTTCCACTTTTTGCCCGAAGCGCAAGGGCATTGGTCATTCCGGCCGATTTCGTTTCCGTGTTGTTCTGCGTGGATTTCCGTGTTGTTCCGCGGCGCATTTGCGTGCAAATGAGCGGTTAAAATATTATTTCCAATCGTTGCATCAATTTCCTCAAGCATTTGCGTAAATAATCTCCGGCCTTCGTTTTTATATTCTACCAACGGGTCTTTGCCCCCGTACGCCCGTAGTTTTACGGACTCTCGCATGTGCTCCATGTTAGACAAATGGTCCTGCCACAGCGTATCAATCACTTTCAATCCCACGAATTTTACCAATTGTCTAAATTGATCTTCCCCTAAGTCCTTTTCTTTTTTTGCCAGGCCTTCTGTAAAATCATCCGTAGATTGCCGCGTCGCTGTGGCTCCTCGCAATGACGATACCGGATTTACTAAAAAAGCATGTCTTTTTTTGTATACGATTTCCCGGTGTTTGTTCATCACATCATCATATTCTAAGACGTGGTGACGGGCATCAAAGTTAAACCCTTCAATTTTTTGCTGGGCCGATTCCAAAGCATTGGAAATCATACCGGCCTGGATCGGTTCATCGTCGGGAACTTTCAGGACAGTCATGATTGATTTTATCCGGTCGCCGCCGAAAATACGCATCAGATCATCTTCCAATGAAACAAAAAATTGTGAGGCGCCCGGATCTCCCTGTCGGCCGGCGCGGCCCCGCAGCTGGTTATCAATGCGGCGTGCATCGTGGCGTTCAGTTCCCAACACATACAAGCCACCAAGCTCGCGGACTTTTTTTGCTGATTCTGGGTCAGGTGGGTTTCCCCCAAGTATAATATCCACACCGCGGCCGGCCATGTTGGTGGCAATGGTCACCGCCCCCATCTTTCCGGCTTGGGCAATAATTTCCCCTTCCCGTTCATGGTTTTTGGCATTTAACACCTGATGGGGTATGCCTTCCATTTCCAATAGCTTTCCTAAATATTCATTTCGCTCCACAGACCTAGTGCCTACGAGCACCGGCTGGCCTTTTTGATGCAACTCTTTAATTTCCCGAATTACCGCTTTAAATTTCCCTTCCTCGGTTTTAAATATTTTGTCGGAAAAGTCCTTTCGCACCATTTCTTTATTAGTGGGAACGACCACCACATCCAAGCCATACACTTTATCTAATTCTTCGGCGGATGTCAGCGCCGTTCCGGTCATACCCGATATTTTTTTATACTGCCGAAAATAATTTTGAAATGTAATAGTGGCCAGTGTAACCGACTCGGGCTGGATATGTACTCCCTCCTTTGCCTCGACGGCTTGATGCAAGCCCGACGACCATCGCCGCCCGGGCAGCATGCGTCCGGTAAATTCGTCAATAATCATGACTTCCTGGCCTTTTACAACATAATCCCGGTCTTTTAGAAATAATGTTTTGGCTTTCAGGGCGCTTTCTAATTGGTGGGTGGTGGCAATGTCGTTATCTTGCCATGGATCAGCTCCCAAATGTGTTACCACTTTATTTTGCCCCTCTTCGGTAAAATTCACTGCTTTTAATTTTTCATCCAGCACATAATCGGTTTCTTTTTCCAAGCGCGCTACCACTTTGGCAAACTGGTAATATTTTTCGGTGGCATCCTCCGCCTGTCCCGAAATAATCAACGGCACTCGCGCCTCGTCAATTAATACCGAATCCACCTCGTCTACAATGACATAGTGGTGCCCACGCTGCACTTGCTCTGACAAATTCACCACCATATTGTCGCGCAGGTAATCAAAACCAAATTCATTATTGGTGCCATAAGTAATGTCGGCATCATAGGCCTCTTTTTTACTGGCAGGCCTTAAAAAATCCTCTACAACCTTAAATCCGCCCACCAAGTCCCGTTTTTTATCTAATTCATCATTATTTGAATTTTGCTTGCCCGCCGAAGCTTCAGCAAAGGCGGGATCATTCGAATTTGGAATTTGTCCCGATTGTGATCGAGGATCCTCGACTTGTCGGGATTTGGAAAGCACCTGCGAGGATGCCCTGTGGGTCAAGGGTAATTGGTCATTGGAAATTCCATGCCCGGGGTTTTTATGATCGGCGTCGTAAACATATCCGGCCTGATTTGTAATACAACCAACCGATATGCCAAGAGCATGGTATATTTGTCCCATCCACACCATGTCTCGCTTGGCCAAATATTCGTTTACGGTTACAATATGCACTCCGCGGCCTTCCAGGGCGTTAAGGTAGGCCGGCAGCGTCGCCGACAATGTCTTACCTTCGCCGGTTCTCATTTCCGCTGCTTTTCCTTGGTGCAATACCATACCGCCAATTAACTGCGAATCAAAATGCCGCTGGTTTAGCGTTCTTCGCGCGGCTTCACGGGTCAGGGCAAAGGCCTCGGGCAGCAAATCATCTAAGGTTTCACCCTTAGCCAGCCGACCCTTAAATTCCTTGGTTTTTTCTTTTAATTGATCGCTGGAAAGCGCTTGCATTACCAAATCAAAAGACCCGATTTTTTCAATGATCGGCTGGAGATTTTTAATGTTTTTTTGATTGGCATCGCCAAATAGTTTAGTAAATATTGACATTATGGTTTTTAGTTTTAGGTTTCGCCGCGCCCTGCGGGGCGCAGCTCATAGTTTAAGTTTTTTAGTTTTTAGTTAACTAGAAACCCGTTAACCAAAACTTCAAACTATTAACTGATAACTATTTCATAAGGTAACTCTACCTAAAAATGATGAGTTTGTAAATTAGATGTACCGGCTTACACAAACGAGCACATCGATTGACATATAGCATTTATCATGATATGGTATTAACCATCGCTCATTTACAACTGAAAACAGGAAATGTAGTACTGCTTTCAAAGATCAGGCAAAAGTGTGCCGGTTGGCGCGCCAAAGCCGGACGGTTATTCGAGCCGTTAGACAAACAGGAGAATGACCATGATTCGCGAAACTCTCAACGCCGCCTTAGCCGCGGCAGAACCGACCATCGGCTATGTTCGGCTCGGGTATGGAAATGTCGATGATGGCTGGGCCTACAACGTGGATGTCATGGGCGAACGGCCGGAGAATCACGCTAACATTCTCCGCGTGCTGGCGAGGGCATGGAGTGCCTTCACCACCGTTCTCGTGGACGAGGATGGGCAGTTCTACTTCGGCCGCGGCCACAACCTGCTCTACTTCAGGAGCTTCATGGGAGCAGCTGCTCTCTTCGCCGCCGGCAACATGACTGCAGAGCCACACGCGTATCAGGATAAGCAAGGTTTTTATCTGATCGAGGCTAGTAGTGGGAATAGGATTGCGCTTCACCAGGCCACCGAGGAAGACTTCAAGCTTGTTTCTGCGGACGGGACTCTGGCGCTCCAGGTCTCTCGGGGCGGAAAACCATGGAAGACCATCGCCCGTGACAAGGACGAAAATGTCCTCAAGTCACTGGAACGCAAAGACCGCATCGCGTCGGTCGAGAAGCTCCAGACGGCCGTCATGGGCCCCATGGACACCGGCGACGAAGCCGACCTCGACCTCTTCGCCTTGCGTTACCGGATCATTCCATCTTCGCAGGATCAGTGATCGAAAGAGCTTTGTGAGTTGTGCTTGAACAATTCACCATGACTGCGGACTTGGTTAAGTCGCGCAGTTTTTTCATTTATAACAACAATGTTTCTCTTTATTAAAACCAAGGTCTGCAACAATTCTGTTACTGACTTTTTTTGTATGAAAATAACTTTATATTTCCGTTTTTTCTGATATTATGGATTTATGGAAAAAGAAATTAAAAAACCCTTCGGCCCTGCTCAGAGTAAAGGGGATATTATTATTTATAAATCTGCCAAAGGGCCTGCAATTGAAATTAAGTTGCAGAAAGAAACTATTTGGCTTACACAACTACAAATTGCAACGCTTTTTAATGTGCAAGTCCCAGCGGTTAATAAACATTTAAAAAATATATTTAAAGAAAAAGAGTTAGTTGAAAAATCAGTTATTTCCAAAATGGAAATAACTGCCGCTGACGGAAAAAAGTATAAAACAATCTCTTATAATTTAGATGCCATTATTTCTGTGGGCTATAGAGTTAACTCAAAAAAGGCAACCCAGTTCCGTGTATGGACAACCAATACTTTAAAAAATTATTTAGTGAAAGGTTACGCCGTAAACGAAAAACGACTCCTAGAAGCACAGGACAAATTTAGAGAACTACAAAGTGCGGTGGATTTTTTGCGACAAAAATCAGGGTATGAATTATTAGCAGGACAGGAAAAAGAAATATTGCATTTATTATCTGACTACTCCAAAACCCTAACCTTGCTGGAGCAATACGACAAAGATAAAGTAGTAGCGTCAAAAAACGGTAAGGCAAAATTTACTTTGGAACATGCATCAGTTAAAAACGTAATCACTGAAATTAAAAAAGAACTACTAAATAAAGGCGAGGCCAGCGAGTTTTTTGGCACCGAATCAGCCGACAAAGTAATGGGAATATTGGGAAATATCCGCCAAACATTCGGAGGCAAGGAACTATACCCAAGCATTGAAGAAAAAGCAGCTAACTTATTATATTTTATCATTAAAGATCATCCGTTCATCGATGGCAACAAACGCATTGGTTCATTTTTATTTGTATATTTTCTTGATAAAAATAACTATCTTTATAAAGAATCAGGAGAAAAAAAGATCAATGACAACGCGCTGACCGCTCTTTCACTACTCATCGCCGTCAGTGATATGAAAGAAAAAGATAAGTTGGTGAAAATTGTTACGAATTTACTAAAAGCGTAACAACAAAAAACTGGCAGATTGAACTGCCAGCTTTTTGTTGTTTTAATGCGAATCTCGTTTGGCAATCGCCTCTATTTGCGAGAGAATTTTGGCGCCAGGTTTGGAAAAATGTTTAGGCGTAGCTTGCCTACGCCGAGCACATTTTTACAAAGCTGGCGGGCGGGATGCGAGGCAAAATTTACCGCAGTAAATTTTCCCCATCCTCAAAATTATCCGCAAAGAGACCCGCCAAAAGGCGAGGCTCGCCAAAGGGGCGGCCGAAACTCTTTTTATATTTTGCCAAACGAGATTCGCATTTTTAGAATATTTCCTTTCTTGATTTTTTGGCTTGCCTACGAGGCAATTCAATGGCCTTGAGTTTGTATTTTTTGATTTCTATTTCCAGTTCTTCTTTTACTTCAGAAACAGCTTTACCTAAATCGTCACTCTTTGCCCGCGCCACCAATTTTTTGCCCGGCATGACTAAAATGGCTTCGGCGAAAAATATTTCTCCTTTTCTATGATGATTTGTTTCCTTTTCGATTTCCACAAACATTTCAAGAGAGTCCTTCCCTAAAATTTTAGAAAATTTTTCCAATTTGCCAATTTTTTGTTGGATAAATTTTTCCAGCGAATCCGTCAATTCAATATTTTTTGTTTTAATGATGATATTCATGATAGTAAATGTAAAATTCAAACCTCAAAATGCAAAATGATAATTTAAAATTAAAAAGTTAGCCGCGCGCCGAGGCGCGCGGCATGCCTAAACTTTGCACTTTGAGATTTGAGATTTAAATTACTTAAGATATTGTATTTCTTGCTCCAACTCAATGCCATACTTTTTTTTAACCGTGTCTTTCACTAACTGAATTAATTGTAGCACATCTTGGGCTTTGGCGCCTCCCAGGTTTACAATATAGTTTGAATGCTTGTTTGAAATTTGCGCCTGGCCGATTTTTGCGCCGGTTAAGCCAGCTCCGATAATAAACCAGGCCGCCGGCACAATTGGAAAAGGATCTTTTTTTATTTTATCTAAAAAGGTACTTTTAAACTCCGTCGGAATCTTTTTCACATCAACATTTTTAAACACACTGCCGGCACTGGGATATTCCAGGGGATGCTTTTCTTTTCGATAATTAATCCGCGAATCGACAACACTACGCAATTCTTTCTTATTGCCTTTTTTTAAGGCCACCGTTGCTGATATAATCGTCCAGCCCTTTTCTTTGAAAATAGAACTGCGGTATGAAAACTTGCATTGGGCGTTGGTAAAATTTCTTAAGGTAAAGTGATCGTCAAAGGCCTGAACCGAAATAATAGAATCCTTAACTTCGCCGCCGAATGCTCCGGCGTTCCCCCGAATAGCGCCACCAAATGTTCCGGGCAAACCGCCCGCCCATTCCAACCCGCCAAGCGATTTTTTAATAGAAAATAAAACCACATCTGACAAAGAAACTCCTGCGTATGCCCGAATGCAGTTACCGGGCAATAGAGCGAATGTTTTTGCGCCGCTTTGCATTCTTACCACCAACCCCTTTTGGCCCGCATCGGACACTAGTAAATTACTGCCTCCGCCAAAAATGAACAGTGGTAATGTTAGTTTTTGAGCCACCCTAATCGCTCGCTCCACATCTTCTTTCTTCTTGGCTATGAAAAAATATTCGGCGGGTCCGCCGATTTTAAATGTCGTATGGTCTTTGAGTAGAACGTTTTTTTGCAAACCCGGCAGCTCTTTTTTTAATACTTCAAATGCTTCGTTCATGGAATATTATTGACCATTAGACCTGTTACATTACTTGCAAGAGCTGGTTAATTTTTTGGCGAGTCGACGACCCCACAAATCCAGTGCCCCAAGAAAGCCCCAATGGAGCCAAAATATCACTGGCATATTTTTCTTGAAAACGCACTACGGCCAGGCGCGTAAGGGCTCCGAAATTTCCCGTTACCAGTCCTTCCGGATACACGGCCCCGCCCTGTAATTTCAAAAACTCTTGGAGGCACGTTACTTTCTGGCTGCCAGTCATGCCAATATAAAGGTTGCCGGTAATTGACGAGCAGGAAACCGCAAGGGGGTTTTTGGGCTCGCCTGACTGAAGCGCCGCGATCTGCTGTTTTAAAGAAGCTATTTGGGCCAAGAGCGATTCAATCAATGCCGCTTCATCCTCTTGAACCTGGCCGGAAATTGATACCTTAAAGGTGTAGGGGTAGGTAAATTCCGAATTAGAAAAACCGCTCGTTTTATCTTCAAGCAATGGGATAATAATTAATGCATTATTATTTTTATCAAAGTCCTTAATGAATATTTTCCCTTTTTGGTTTTCATCAAGCGCTAAAAAATGAACTGTCGAGACATTTTCTTTATCGACAACAACATACGGCACCTGAAAATGGACCCCCTTGACGCCCGAAAATTCCAAGGTTAAATCCCCCTTCCCCCCGATAATTTTTTGCCAATTGCCAGCCCAATTTTTAGTAACATTGGTTACTGACAGGGAACTTGAGCCCGACAGCGGCAGAAAATTAAGCGTAGGATTTATTTTAAAATTTGCTAAATTGCTACTCAAGTAGCAGTATTTCGGCCCAACCTTGCAATCATTAACCATAAGGGCAATTGCCCAATTGGTAAAAATTTGGGAGAAATCTTCTTGATACCCGTTTTTTGCCAGGACCGCGTTGATGCTGGCAATACTGGTTAACGGGGACTGGAGCGAGTCCGACAGCATATTGATACCGTAGTGATCAACCAAGTAATGCATGAACACATTAATAACTCCGTAGTCATATTTATTTTCCTTCCACTCGACCAGCGAATCAGACGGCCTTTCTAAAAAATTTTTCAAGCGCGCCTGTAAATTACTGCCCTCATACAAACCGTTATATCCTAAAATAGTTGCTGCGTATTCGGCACGAGACTCATTTAACCAAACGTCTTCCTGGACTCCCCGCAATCGATCTTTTTGGTTGAAAGTAATAAGGTGGACAAACTCGTGCGCCAAAAAAACTTTTAACTTAGAGATGTTATCAATCTGTGAAATTGGCAAATACAACATTTCCTTTTCATTGGAATTTGGCATCTGTAATTTGATGTATTCGTCGTTGGAGCGAAAATATCCTCCGACCCCCTCTTTCATAGCATGGAATAAAATAATGGTCTTGCTGTCACCGTCAACTCCCGGGTTCCACTCAGAACCAAATACCGAAGTCAATGTCGGGTATATCTTTTTATCAAACTCAGAAGATAAAACGTCCAGATTATTTATAATTTCACTTTGCTTGGCGGGAACCTGCGCCTCCCACCAGTCCTTTTGGACATAAAAATAGAGATTAGCGGCAGTTTTAATGAGAACGGCCTGGACTTGAGATGATTCACCGACATCGAAATTCGCATCTACGTTAAAAAAGACATCTGAAATGTTTGCGGCTTTTGCGGGAACAGTAAAACCCGCCAGGAAAAAAATGGCTATAGTAAAAAATATGATTTTAAACGTATTCTCTTTTATCATGATCAACACTGCAAAGCTGTGAATTACGAAACCCCTCGAGACTCTTTTAACGTGGGGGTTTCGTAATTCACAGCGTAAAGATTATTTTACTTGGTATGCCCGTGATCTGCAATAGTGGGGGTAAACGTGGGAGTAAACGAAGGAATCAACATTTTTATGGTTTTCTTTATAGTATCGGTGTCCGAATTTTTAACCGCCTGCCGTAATATATCCATGTTTTTTTGCAAGTGAACCACATCGATAGCAGAAAGTTTTGCGGTAAAAATTTTCTGGTTTTGCGTTGAGGCAATACCCTCCTCTGCGGTCATAATTTCTTCAAACAATTTTTCTCCAGGCCGCATGCCCACAAAAACAATGGCAATATCTTCGTCGGGTTTAAAACCCGATGCTTTTATCATTTCCCTTGCCAGATCCACGATCTTAATGGGTTTACCCATATCGAGCACCAAGACCTGGCCGCCGCTTCCCATGGCTCCGGCTTGCATCACCAAACTACAGGCCTCGGATATTAACATAAAGTATCGCTTCATATCAGGATGGGTAACCTCTACCGGCCCCCCTCTCCTAATTTGTTCCTTAAAAATAGGAATAACACTCCCCCGGCTATTTAACACATTACCAAACCTTACAGAAATAAAACTGGTTGCCTGGCGCTCTGACAAAACCTGGCATATCATCTCTCCGATGCGCTTGGTGGCCCCCATGACTGAAGTTGGGTTTACGGCTTTATCGGTGGAAATGAAAATAAATTTTTGGGCGCCGCACGCCAAACTTGCCTGGGCCACATTTTCCAAACCGAACACATTATTTTTAACCGCTTCATCGCTTTGCTCTTCCATTAAAGGGACGTGCTTGTAAGCTGCGGCGTGGAATACTATTTGCGGCTTATACTTGGCAAACACCGATTGTATTTTTTCCTTGTCGGTGACGTCGGCCACTAATGATTGAATTTTTATCTCTGGAAATTTTTCCTGTAGTTCTTTTGAAATATTAAATATTCCTGTTTCATCTTGATCTAGTAACACGAGAAGCAAGGGACTGAATTTTGCCACTTGGCGGGATAATTCAGACCCTATTGATCCTGCGGCCCCCGTAATCAATACCACCTTGCCTTTGATGAGGCGTTCTATCTGTTTTTTATCCACCGTTATTTCATTCCTCCCCAGCAAATCTTCCACCTCCACATCCTTTAAGTTTTTAAGAGAGATTTGGCCGCTTATGATTTGATGTAATTGTGGGGCGACTTTGATTTTTCGCAAACCAGCCTGCCTGGCCAGGGCAATAACTTCTTTTACGATTCTATTGTTTGCGGAGGGAAGGGCAATAATTAATTGTTTTATATCATTGTTTTTTATCACTTCGGGCATATCAAAAATAGTTCCCAGCACCCTGCAACCGTGTATGGTAATTTTCCGCTTCATGGGACTGTCATCAAGAAAACCGACTGGAAAATATCGGCCCTCTTTTGAGGATAGAATATTACGCAAAATTTGTTCTCCTGCGTCTCCCGCTCCTACAATAAGCGTCCTTTCTTTATTCTCCATTCTTTTAAATCCGACAACATGCAGATAAATTCTCTTGGAAAAACGCGTCAAACTGCAAAAAATAAACACCAAAAAGTAACTTATAAAAATAGTTGACCTTGGAAAATTTATAAAGCGAGGAAAATAATGCGAGGCAAAGATAGTAATTGAAAGAAAAATAAATGAAAGGGTAGTGGAAAAAAAGAGAGAAATCAATTCACCGGAACTTACGTACGACCATGAAAAAGAGTAGAGTCGTTTAAAGTAAAATATGGGGATTGTAAAAAATATCGCCAACACAATCATCCTAAACAGGAAAGGGACGTATTGCTCCGGTATGCTCCCGTCAAATCTTAAAATAAAAGCCAACCACACGGAAACCATGATAAAAACAATGTCAGTGGTGACAAAAAATAAAGTCCTTTTTAATGCAGTTTTTTTGAGTAGGTTAAACATTTTCCAATATTTTTTTAAAATGCTTGATTACAAATTCAATGTGTTCTTTTTGTAAATTATTAAAAAACGGGAGAGCCAATGTTCTTTGGCTTATATTTTCTGCAACAGGAAAATCTCCTTTTTTATAGCCGAATGCGCTCTTATAAAATGGCTGCAAATGGATTGGCTGAAAATAGTTACTGCAGGCAATCCCCCTTTTTGCCATTTCTCTTATAATGACATCTCTTTTATTTCCTGCAAAACGAGGCGCCAATAACACCACATACACAAACCAGCTCAATTTGCTAGCACGATCCTTATGGGGAATTTCTACCCCCTCAAATCCTTTTAATATTGTATTATACCAATGTGCCACCTGCGCTCTTTTTTTAAGAATTTCCTTTATCCTTTTTAACTGCGCAATGCCCAGCGCCGAGCTCATTTCATCTAATCGGTAATTGTACCCAAGCCGCATATGTTCTAGCCATTTTCCATCTTTGGCCCTCCTGCCCTGATTTGCAGCACTTCTGCAAAAATCGGCAATTTTTTTATTATCGGTTAAAATCATGCCACCCTCCCCCGTGGTAATTTGTTTGTTGGGATAAAAAGCAAACACCGCCGCGTCGCCAAAACTACCGCATTTTTTGCCTTTATATTCAGAACCCAAGGCCTCAGCTGAGTCCTCAATTAAAAAAAGCTTGTGTTTTTTTGCGATTTTTTTAAGCGCGTCCCAATCGGCGGGACGGCTGAATACATCCACCGCCAAAATAGCTTTTGTTTTTTTAGTAATTTTTCGTTCTATTTTAGAAACGTCAATATTTAATGTTTTCGCATCAATATCAACAAAAATCGGCGTGGCCCCTTCATATAAAATACAGTTTGCCGAGGCAACAAAAGAAAAGGGAGTGGTAATGACTTCGTCTCCTTTTTTAATTCCCAGGGCCCTCACGATTAAATGCAAGGCACTGGTCCCGCTATTGACCGCCACCGCATACCTGACTGACGCAAATTTAGCTATTTCATTTTGGAACTCTATATATTTCTTTCCCAAACTTAAACTAGCGGTATTTAAAACTTCCAATACCGCCCTTTTTTCCAAATTAGTTATATCTGGTTTTGCAAGAGGAATATTATGCATACATTAGTACACCCATTAAAACTAACGCAATTTGTAAAGAGTAGCAAACCAAAAGAGTTCTTTTAACAGAAAGCCCCTTTTGCATCAGTTTATCATAAAAATGCGACCTGTCACCTAAAAATATGGATTTCCCCGCTACTATCCTTCTTATATTAGCGTATATTCCGTCAAATATGGGCAGACCGATAATAAACACCGGCCCCAAAACACTGTACATATTATATGATTTTGAAAATAACATGGCTAAAACTGCTAGAATAAATCCTAAAGAGTAGGCACCAGAATCCCCCATAAACATTTTGGCTGGCGGAAGATTAAACATTAGGAAAGCAATAACTGATCCCAGGGCGACCATAGAAATCATTAACGTAAAACTATCATATGAAAACCAGCTAATTACGGCAAAACCTACTAAGGAAATACAAACCAATCCCCCAGCCAAGCCATCTATGCCATCTTGGTAATTTATCGCATTTATTACCACAAAAATATAGGCAAAACCCAAGATTATGGAAATAATATAATAAGGAAAAAAATTAAAACTTATGCCGATAGCTGATAAAATAATCGACGGAATAAATGTGCATAAAATCAAAAGGACGAATTTCAAAAATGGTTTTATGGTGGAAATATGTTTCCATTTGAGATCATCCCAAAAACCAAGTAAAAATATAATAAAAAGACCCAAAGTAAATCCTATAACTTTCAAATAAATATCTTGCTCTAAAAAAAACGACAGACCAATGATTAAAGAAACCACCATTGCCAACCCGCCCAAAAGCGGAATATTTTTTGTATGAATTTTTAAAATATCGCCCCCTGGTATATCAACTAAAAAATTCGTTTTTTCAGAAAACTTTTTTAAAAGATATATTAAAAACATGCCAACAAAAAATGGTGGAAAAAACATAAACAGTAACACCGAAATAATAATGATTGTATCCATAATTTAATTTACCATTTTATAAATATACACTCTTGACGATTTGCCTTGATGAACGGTAGTATTTTTAAAAAAGGTAAATCCATTTTTTTCGTAAAAGTGAATCGCCGGCGCCAGCTCCTCCCCTACCAACACCTTAAATTGCTGGATATTTCTTTTTTTCATTTCAGCCAAAAATGTAAATAGCATTTGGCTGGCAATTCCCTTGCCCTGGAATTGTTGCTTGACCGCCATAGTTAATAATTCCGCCGACGGAAGCGATTGTTCTTTGGATGAATAAAGCAACGTTTCAAATACTTTTTTTATAAATGACAGGCTGAATAATTTTTTAAAAAGCACCGTTGATGATGACAAAAAATAATGGGCGAAAAAATATCGGTATAGTTTTTTAATACTGGTAACACCGGAAATAAAGCCCGTGACCTGGTCACCCTCTTTGGCCACCACACAAAAACTGGCGGATGACAAAATAATTGCTTCGTATAAATTTTTTAAAAAAGAAATGTTAAGCGAACTTAAAAACCCTTTGTTAATTTCGGTTTTGTGGATTTGCGCCATTGCCAATGCATCATTTTTTTCTGCCAGACAAATTATCATGCATTTTTTATCAATTTGTTAATTTTTTCTTCCATTTTCCTAAAAAGTATTCTTTCATCAAATTCTTGCTGTGCTTTTATTCTACCCAGTTTTCCCATTCTTTTTGCAGCACCGGTATTTGATAAAAGATTTATCAAAGATTGCGCCAGCGCATCTGAATCTTTTGGTGGAACAATTAGGCCAGTAATATTGCCATCAACCGCGCTCCGACATCCCCGAACATCTGTGGTTACAACGGGAAGCGCCATGGCGCTGGCTTCCATAATACTGTGCGGAAAACCCTCTCGATACGAAGGCAAAACAAACATATCCATCACAGAAAAAAGCTCATCTACATCGATTCTTTCGCCCAATAATATAGTACTCTTCTCTATGCCAAAACTTTTGATGATGCGCGGGTCTACACTGTCTTTTTTTTGCAAATCGGCTGAACCAACTACAAGTAGCAAGGCATTAGGAAATTTTACTAAAACACGCTCAAATGCCGCGAGTAGTTCCATATATCCTTTTTCACGCACCAATCTGGCGACAATTCCAATGATGGGAACCCCCAAATTAATTCCCAATTCTTTCTTTTTTTCTTGGATAAAATCCGGTGAAAATCTTACTCGGTTAAACTTTTCAATATCAATGCCGTCGCCAATATATTCTGCCAAAGCGGGTTTTACAATACGTTCTTTTTTGGAAGTTTCAAAATCCTCTTTATTTCTGAAAAATACAATATCGCAACATTTAGCTGAAACTTTTTCAATAAAAATAAAAAATCGCTTTTTAAGATAGGATGTACGCTCGTGAAAATAATAACCAAAAATAGTGTTGGCCACTATGGGCACACCAGCTACCTTGGCAGCCAGGCAACCTAAAAGTCCTGGCTTTGGGGTATAAGTAAGCACCAGGTCAAATCTTTCTTTTCTAAAATAAAGAAATAATTTAACAAATGAAATCACATCTGAAACTGGACTGAAAATATTTCTTTTTATGGTTATTTCTTTTACGGTTATCCCTTCTTTTTTAATATCTTGAAGCCACTTGCCCGGAGAACATACCACGCATACATCATATCCCTTATTTTTAAAGAATTTCAATTCAGAAAACAACAAAAACTTTATGGTTATATCAACGGCCGCAACAAAACAAATTTTATGGTTTCTCATTTTTTTGAAACGATTCAATGGTTTTTAGCAAACCCTCTTTCATACTAATTTTTGGAATAAAACCCAATTCCTTTTTTATTTTTTTGATATCTACTGCGCTTCTTTGAGTTTCTTGAATACTTGAATTTTTATACACCGGTTTAATGTTAACACCCAATAATTCTCCTGTTAATTTCAACACTTTATTTAAGCTTACTTCCTTGCCGCTTCCCACATTGTAAATATCGTTTTTGCCTTTTTCTGCCAGCACAATTAATAATCCAATAACATCATCGATGTATATAAAATCCCTAGTTTGATTTCCTGTACCATAAATAACCGGCCTTTCGTTGTTTAGTATTTTTGCAATCACAGCCGGGACAAATCCGCTTTGCCATTGCCTTGGCCCATAGGCGTTACTTACGCGCGCAATAGTAAAATCCAAATGATAATATTTGTCTCCCTTCACAAGATGTACCGTAGGAACGCAGTACGCCTCTATATATTTTTCTATTGCTAAATTTGCTAATCCATACAAAGATGTTGGGTGAGCATTATAATCTTCTTTGGTGGGAACTATTGTAGCATTTTCATAAATGGCCCCCCCACTGGAAATGAAAATTATTTTTTTGACATTATATTTAATACAAGCATCTAAAACAATTTTGGTGCGTGATAAAAAATCCAGGTCTTTTAAAAAAAGCGGGTCGGTTATTGCTCTTCTTAAATTAATCGCGCCTGCTAAATGGAATACAAAATCCGGCTTTTCTTTTTGAAAAACACTGGCAACTTTTTTTGCATTTTCAATATTTATTTTATAAGTGGTAAGATTTGGGGCAAGCGTAACGGACAATGTGTCTATAATTACTACCTTATTTCCCTGATCCAAAAGCGCCTCGGATAAATGGGAGGCGATGAACCCAGCGCCTCCAAGTATTAAGTATTTTTTCATAATTATGAAGGAGGGAGGAGAATAAATAACTCAATCGTTATTTATTCTCCGACCGAGTGATTAATTTATATAAATTACGAAGGTGGTTTCTATAAAATTTTTCTAGGTCACCATTAAAACTTATAAACATTACTGCAATGAAACAAATAAAAATGGGTATGCGAATTCTTGTGATAATTCCGTAATTATTTATATACAAAGACAAAGCCCCTAGCGCTAAAATGCCAAACAACAACAACGGAGAACTAAACTTGTAAAATTTTAAAAACTCTAAAATCCCCCTTCTTTTGATAAATCTGGCAAAACCGTACATGGAAACAATTATTAATATGTACCATGGAATGGTCTCCACCAAACCCATCATTTGTCTTTGGTATCGCAATTGCCAAGGGAAAGGACCCAATAAACTGTATAAGAAAGATTGGGAAGAATTTTTGAAGAATGTAATAAATCCTTTACCAAATCCGGTTTCTAATTCAAAAGTTGACCCGATCCCATTAAACTCTTGCTGAAGAGGATTTGGTTGAGAGGTAGTTGGTTGAGAGGTAGTTGGTTGCGGAGCGCTTGGTGGAGGTGTAGTTGGTTTTGATATAGTTGGTTTTGGCGTAGTTGGTTGCGGAGCGCTTGGTGGAGGTGTAATTGGTTTTGATATAGTTGGTTTTGGCGTAGTTGGTTGAGGAGTGATTGGTTGAGGATTTAACGATGGATTATTATACACAATCTCCCTATAATACGTTATCTTTTCTGGGTTAGCCAAACTTTTAAAACTACTAAATCCATAATACCCGTTATTTGCAATTTGAGGAGAAAATCCTATTAAAAAGATTATAATAAACCAATATATAATTCTTTTCTTGACACTCAAGACAGACAACCATGGCCAGCAAAAAATAAAACTAAACATAAGAGCATAGCCGATATAAAAACGAAGATTAATCAAGCATGTTAAAACAATAAAAAACATCGAAAATGTTACCCAAGAAAAATTTTTTCCCATTTTTAAAATAAGCAATATTCCCGCTAAAACAAGTGGAACAACTACCGTATCTTTTAATAACACGCTTCCAAAGTACAAATAACTTGGATACATGGTAATAATAATGCTCGTCAAAAGGGCTATTTTTTTTGTTCCACCTATTTGAAGCACTATTAAATAAGTTAATAAAACAGAAAATGCAGCTAGCCAAACGGTAAAAAGCTGACCGATAATCATGCTAGGAAATGTCAACATATATAAAATTCCGATTACAACGGGAAAAAAATGGTCGGTATATAAACCATCTAAAGAAAAATTTCCGTGACTGAATCTGTAAGCTATGTCCCGGGCTATTTGATCATATAAAGCAAAGTCCGCGCCTCCGCCAAACGGTCGAAACCCCCTGTAATAAATAAACAAGACGGCGGCAAGGTGAACCAAAAGAGCCGTTAAAAAAATGGCGTATATTTCTTTATCTTTGATGCCAGTTTCATATATGGTAAAAATTGTTACAACACTTAACAGTAAAAGTACAAAAAAACCGACGGCCAATTCCTTATTAAAAAACCCTATGATACAAAATAAAAGCGCCGACGCCATTACCGCATAACATATCGGCTCTTTCTTTTTATCCGTTACTATCGCGGTAAAATCTTTTAAAATGTTAATCATAGTATTAATGCCCGGAAAACTTTTTCGTATTCTTTAACGCTCTTTTTAATAGAAAAAAACTCTGCTCTTTTTTTTCCTTCAACTGAAAACTTCTCTGCTAAATTTTTATCATTTAAAACTTTTAAAATTGCGTTCGCCATGTTTTTTTCATCCCCGACAGGAACCAATATGCCATTTTGTAAATCTTTTATTATTTCACCAGGACCGGTCGGACAATTCGTAGAAACTATTGGTGTGCCGCAAGCCATGGCCTCAACTATCACATTACCAAATCCTTCTTGCAAGGAAGATAACACAAACACCGAGGATTTTTTCATATATGCATATGGGTTCATTTGAAAACCCAAAAAGGCGACATTTTGGGAAATCCCCATGCGATCGGCAAGTTGCGTTAATATTTCCCTCTGCGGACCTTCTCCCAAAATAACCAAATAAGCAGGGCGATTTTTTAACACCAGATCAAAAGCTTTAAAAAGAGTCGGGTAATCCTTGCATGCCACTAAACGCCCAACCGCAATAATAATCGGAGTAGTTGAGTCCAAAAACCATGGATGGTCAACTGGTTCTTGCGCCAATTGGTATATATTGTCCGCAATCACCGGATTGTATATTACCACAATTTTTAAAGCTCGGTTTACGGTTTTTATAATATCATCCGCAATTCCCTTTGAGACACAAATAATGGCATCGGCTTTTGGATACAACCAATTGCATATGCTTGGCATAAAAAAACGGGCAAACATCCCGCGCCAAAATGTTTTGGCGATAACCGGCAAAAAAGAAAAAACCGAATGCTCGGTAATAATAATTTTTGTATGTACCCCAGAAAAAATTTTCGCAGCAATAGTAATAATATTTATGCGGGGAAAAGCTGATACGAAGACATCGGGCTTTTGAACCTTGAAATACTGCACCAAAGCAAAAAAAAGTCCTACGCTATAAGAAGCTTTCAAATCAATTATCGGAATCTCCCGGCGCACCTGACTGACAAAGTCCCCGTAAATATTGCCGAGTACCAAAGATGTAGCATAGTGCTCTGTGTTAATATTATTAACCAGATTAACCACATTTCTTTCAGTACCGCCAGTTTCAAGCGTTGGAAGTAAAAATGCTACGTTTATCTTTTGTTCAGACATCATTTTTTCCGTTAAAATAGCATTGCAATAACCCCTCACGCTCCGTCATTGCGATGCGCACGCGGGTGACGAAGTCCCGATGAGATCGAGGATCCTCGATGGCACAAAGCCATCGGGACAATCCCATCGTCACTCTTGTTTAGATTGCCACGTCGTCCACGATTGCGGTCGCTGCTCCTCGCAATGACGACAGGAATGCGCACGAGGTGTGAAGGGGTTACACACATTGCAATGAATACAAAATTATTATATTATGATATAATTTATTCGCCTAAAAATCAATTGATGCCTAATCAACCCAAGAGTAAAGAAATAATCGTAACAGGGGGGGCCGGCTTTACCCAGCACCACCTGTCAGATAACTTGAATGACAATGAATCTGCTGGAAATAAAACAGTTTTAGTAACAGGTGGTGCTGGGTTTATCGGATCTAATTTTATAAAATATTGGCTTGGGAAATATCCGGATGATACTGTTATTAATTATGATGCTTTAACGTATGCAGGTAATCTTGAAAATTTAACCGGTGTTGAACGTAACAGCAATTACAAATTTATCAAGGGAGATATCACAGACTACAAAACAGTTAGACGGGCATTAGAAGGAATAGATTGGGTTGTGAATTTTGCCGCCGAATCGCATAACGATCGCGCTATCATGGATCCGGGGATTTTTGTAAAAACAAATGTACTGGGCACTCAAATTCTTTTAGAAGCAGTGAAAGACGCAAACATAAAACGTTTTCATCATATATCAACGTGTGAGGTATTTGGAGATATGGAGCTTGATGAAAAAAAAATGTTTAAAGAAACTGATCCATATGCTCCTAAAACTCCCTATAACGCATCAAAGGCTGCGTCAAATCATATCGTAATGGCTTATTACCATACCTATCACTTACCTGTAACTATTAGCCACTGCGCTAATAATTACGGACCCTATCAATTTCCAGAAAAAATAATCCCCCTATTTGTAACAAATGCGCTAGAAAATAAACCATTGCCACTTTTTAAAAGTAGTCAGAACCGCAGAGAATGGATTCATGTCTTGGATCACTGCGGAGCAATTGATATAATTTTAAGAGATGGGAAAATTGGAGAATCATATAATATAGGCACTTTGGTTGAAAAATCAATAGAAGAAATCGCCGATATTGTTTTAAATATATTACATAAACCACACACGTTAAAAACATATGTTCCTGATAGGCCTCAGCATGATAAGCGTTATTTGCTTGACCCGGAAAAAATAACTCGCGAACTGGAATGGAGTCCCAAGATAAAGTTTGAAGACGGCATTAGGGAAACTATTTTATGGTACACTCAAAATGAACCTTGGTGGAAAAAAATAAAAACCGGCGAATACTTAGAATATTATAAAAAACAATATAACATATGAAAGGAATTATTTTGGCCGGTGGTAATGGAACAAGACTTCTACCTCTTACCATGGTTACCAATAAGCATTTATTGCCGGTATATAATAAACCTATGATTTATTATCCTCTGGAAACTTTAGCGGCCGCCGGAATTAAAGATGTGCTCATTGTAACGGGTGGAAATAATCCGGGAGATTTTCTTCGGCTTCTTAAGAATGGAAAATCATTCGCCTTGCGGGAAATTCGTTTTGCATACCAGGAAGGTTCTGGCGGCATAGCCCAAGCCCTTGGTTTGGCAGAAGATTTTGCAGAACATGATAAGATCGTGGTTTTATTGGGGGATAATATATTTGATGAAAATATGACAGAACACGTAGAAAACTTCAAACATCAGGAAAAAGGAGCTAAACTTTTTTTCAAAGAAGTTACTGACGCCCATCGGTTTGGTATCGGAGAATTTAACCAAGGAAAATTAGTAGGGATTGAGGAAAAGCCCAGCCAGCCAAAGTCCCCCATGGCCTGCAGTGGACTTTATATGTACGACAGTCAAGTGTTCGACATCATTAAAACATTAAAACCCTCTAAAAGAGGTGAGCTTGAAATCACTGACGTAAATAATTTCTACATCAAGCAAGGAACGGCAACTTATGAGAATTTAAAAAGCTTTTGGTCTGATGCGGGGACTTTTAAAACATTGTTCGAATCCGCGGAATTTATGAAAAATAAAGAAAAATAGTACATTCCAATACCCATCAACTCTGCATAAATTCCTTCACCATAGCAGGAATAATCACACTACGATGACGCATTAAGGTGTTTTCGGGAAGATCATCTACAAAAAACCATTTACCATAACCATCCCCGCTATCAAGTACACAAAGAAAAATCAAAGAAAAAAAATGCCCTCTTGGTTCTGTGGGATTATTGGAATGAAAAACAAATTTTTTTGATAGTATGCGAATACCTATCTCATTTTTTTCCAAACGTAAAAAAACATCATCAATTTCTTCACCTGGACGCACGGCTGAACCAGGCAAGTGCCACTGGCCAGGATAAGCCGTATCGGTTAATGAACGCAGTATAAGATATACTTCAATTTTATCATTTTGGGAATTATACCTCAAACATACGGCTTCTGGCGTCATGGTTACTTTAAGTTTTGCAATAGCATTAAAAAGCTCTACCCCCATCCCTTTCTTTGGATCATAACTCTTTGCGATTTTTTTCAAAAGTAAAACCGCAAGATTCTTGATTTCCTGCCCTGAAAGCTTCGAAATATCAATATCATGAGGGAAATTCATTTTAATTACTTCAAATTATAGCAATATTTTAGAAAATAAAATACTATCATGACCATTAAAGCAACGAGTATCAGGGGGGTTTTTGAAATCCAGCTGGAAGCCAGGGAAGATTTCCGCGGATTTTTAATGGAAACATATGATGATAGGGTTTTCAAGGAGCATGGCATTGATACCATATGGGTGAAAGAATATCAAAATTTTTCATTAAAAAAAGGCACCATCCGCGGCTTGCATTTACAGTTGCCACCCTATGCCCAAGCCAAATTAGTACGGGTCATTTACGGAGAAACACTCTATGTCTTCGTGGACCTGCGAAAAGATTCCCCAACCTTAGGCCAATGGGCCAGTGCGATACTTTCCACGGAAAATAAAAAAATGCTATACATACCCCGTGGATTCGCCCATGCTTTTTGCTCTCTTACCGACAATGCCATGGCAATTTGCAAAATGGATAACCCTTATTCCCCAGAATCAGAATATCAAATAAAATGGAATGACCCAGACCTAAATATTGATTGGCAACTAAAAGACATACCAATCGTTTCGCCAAAAGATTCCAGTAGCAAAAGTTTTAAAGAATTTATGGAAACTCACGGCGGAGTCAAAATATAAAAAAATCGCATGGGATTACTTAGAAGGCATTTATATTTACTGGCGGCAGAACATAAAAAATACCCGATGACGGGTGATGTGTTGACGTTGGGCCAACAATCGGTGCATGCGCCGCTCAATGAAGTGATGTCATTATTTAAACAGCAAGACGTATTCCTAAAAGAATTGCCAGCCGGTTTTGATACAAAAAATAAAATACCCGATTGGAAGGGAACAAAATATGGCCACTATACCAACTGCCAAGCCGTAGCAATGTTGCTGGGCGCCCAAAAGGTATATGCTGCCGACGTTTCAACCTACGAAAATCCCGACATTGTCATGGACTTTAGTTTGCCCGTTGATAAAAAATACTACAACGCATTTGATGTAATCTTGGATGTGGGAACACTAGAGCATATTTTTGATATATCAACGGCCCTTGAAAATATACGGCTAATGACTAAACCCGGCGGCATCATTATCCTTGGCACGTGGACCTCTGGCGCCATCAACCACGGATTTTATCAAATCTGCCCGACCTTATTTTACGATTATTTTACCAAAAACAGTTTTGACGATATTAACTGCTTTATGCTAGTGGGTTCCGCTTTAAACTACGAAAAAAAAGCGGCAATCTACCAATGTAAAAAACCGGCAATGATCCAAGACCTGACGTTCAATTCAAAAACCGGTATTGAAACCATGTTCTTTGCCAGAAAAAAAGTATCTTCAACGGAAAACCCAAAGATGCAAAGCCCCATTCAAAGCTACTATCTTGCTTCACCATATTGGAATAGATCACCCATCCCGTCAAAAACAAAAAGCCCGGTGAAAGAAATAATAGCATGGCTGGTTTTTATTACCAGAAAATGGCGTCCTGAATTTATTGATATGATATGGAAAGCCATAAAAACTAAAAAAAATCTTATCTACCGGGGACGCTACTAATTCAAAGTAATAGACCCGTTGCGTATTAAGGATTTGCTGCAAATTGCATATTTTGGCCATAAATTCGCTATACCTAGTATAATTTGTCGCTCGCTTGTAAAAGAATAATTGCGATTCTTCCTTTCCTCTCTCGCTTAGCAAATTATAATTTTTTGGTCAAGATGTGGGTAAATTTGTAGCAACAAATTTCCCCATCTCCGGGCCTGGAGGCAAGCCGAAAAATTCTATCAAATTTCTGATCCAAAATCTTCAATTTTCGCGACAATCCTTAATACGCAACAGGTCTAATAATTATGTACATCGGTTTTTACAACTACACCAAGCAATTCAATAAGAATAAGATGTTTTTAGACCCCAGTTCGCCCATCGGGGACAACTTAATGTATCCTTTTTTTTATTTAGGGCAGCGCTTAAAAAAATTGGGGCATAACATAAGAACCCTTGATACCGATAATATTGGAAAATTTGATGCGATAGTATTTATTGAATTCCCTGGCTTTGAAAATACATATTTTAAAAAACTGGTAAAAAACAACTTTAAAAACTTATACTTAATACTTTTGGAATCGCCCATAGTAAAACCGGATAACTATATTTTAGAGAACCATCGATATTTTAAAAAAATATTCACGTGGTCGGATCCACTCATTGATAATAAAAGGTATTTTAAAATACAGTATTCGCATAACATCCCCGATGAATTTGATTTTGGATTAGAAAAAAATCCTTCGGCGGGATCGGGGCAAGTAAAAAAGCTTTGCGCTATCATATCATCAAACAAATTAACGCTTCACCCAAACGAACTTTACTCAGAAAGGATAAAAGCCATCCGCTGGTTTGAAAAAAACCACCCCGAAGATTTTGATTTATACGGAAAGGGATGGGACAGGCATCACTTTGACGGGGAACTTTTAGGATTTAAATTAGCCCGGTTCAATCGGCTAACATTTTTAGCAAAGCTTTTAAAACCTCACTACCCTTCCTGGCAAGGAAGTGTTGCCTCAAAAAGGGAAACGTACGAAAAATATCAATTTTCCATCTGCTATGAAAGCACTAAAGATATTTCAGGGTATATCACCGAAAAGATCTTTGATTGTTTTTTGGCCAGCTGCGTGCCAATTTATCTGGGGGCACAAAATATCACCGACCATATTCCCGCCAACACCTTTATAGACAAAAGAAAATTTAGTACCTACGAAGCGTTATATTCCCACATTAAACATATGCCAGACCAACAATACCGTGAATATTTAAAAGCTATTGAAACCTTCTTAAAAAGCGAAAAATCCTATCCATTTTCGGCTGAATATTTCGCAAATACTATAATACCTTGGATTACGAAATGCCCATAGAAAGGCGAGCTTCGGGTCTTTTTTCTAAATTTGGGCTACAAATTCGCTATAATTTTCAGGCGGGCCCTTTAGGCAAGCCTGAAAATTATATCAAATTTCTATCTCCAAATTTAGAAAAAAATACCTCGAAGGCATTTCGTAATCCAAGGTATAAACAAATAATATGAAACCTCCCCTGGTGACAATTTGCCTGATCACTTACAACTATGCAACGCTTTTGGAAAAAGCTGTCCAATCTTTGATAAACCAAAGCTATCCAAATACTCAAATCATCATTTCCGATGACCAATCCACAGATAATACAGAACAAGTGGTCCACAAAATACAAAGCAAAAACCCAGAGGTTATATACCGAAAAAATATCCGGGACTTAAAAACGATGGGATTCCATGATGTTAGCACTAAAAATATACTGACGGCAAAAAAAACATTTGATGCGGCATTCAACCATTGCAATAGCATAATAACTTCCGGGGTCATTAGCGGGGAATTTGTCATATTCTGCCACCAAGACGATATCTATCACCATGATATTGTTAAAAAGGAATTGGAATTCCTACTAACACACCCCGATATTCCCGCGGTGTTTACCCTTGGCAATATCGTAAATGAGCAAGATAAAATTATCGGCACCTATAAACTGCCGCCAGAATTAAAGGGAAGGAACGTATATGCGTTTAAAGAAATATTCAATGCCATACTAAACCATGGAAACACTTTTTTAATCGCGCCAACATTTATGGCCCGTAAAAAAATTTTTGACATTGTAGGGCTATTTGACGACCATGGGCCTTTCGGCGGCTCTGATGACTTAGAAATGTGGCTTCGTATATTGGAAAAATTTCCTATCGGCATTATACATGAAAATCTTATCAATTGGAGAAAGGGTGGCAGGGGCGCAAAATACAATCAGCTTCGAACCGACAAAGCCGATTTTTTTAAAGTCATAGATTACTACTTGGAGGATAAAAATTATATCGGGACTATTGACCAAAAACATTTAAGGCAATACGCATACCAAAAGAACTTTGATGATACACTGCGAGCCATGAATTTTTTAATCAAGGGCGAAATAAAAGAAGCCCGAAACATGATAAATGCCTCTTTTTCTTTTGACTTTTTTCGGGGATTTTTTGAAAATATAAACCTATTGCGAACAAAGGTTTTAATACTGAAGATAATACTATTTCTCGGCATCAACCTCGGACTTGGAAAATATCTAGGGAAAATACTCTATAGATTTGTATAAAACAAAAAACTCGCCCTTATATGTAAGAGTGAGTTTTTTTAACCGATAAAATTTGGGATTTCTAAGATAGTGCGAGCAATAAAATCCGGCTTTACCTTTTGCATAGCAGTTGTGTCCCCGAATAATACTGTTTTACAACCTGCTTTTTTACCGGCCTCAATATCAGTAATGCTATCGCCAATCATATATGAATTTGGCAGGTCTATGCCCAGCTCTTTGGCGGCCTGAAGTATCATGCCCGGCTCTGGTTTGCGACATGCGCACCTTTCTTTTATGTAATGCGGACAGACATAAATTTTATCAATGATGGCATTACTTTTTTTAAGCTCGGACTTCATATTGGCATGAATACTATTTACATCATCTAGTGTCATAAGCCCCCGCGATATACCTTGTTGGTTTGATGCTACTACGACTAAAAACTTTTTATTTAGTTGGCTGATCACATCTGCGACATGGGGTAAAAACTCAAACTCACCCCAATTTTTTATGTAGTCATGTTCTTTGGCTTTTTTATTTATCACGCCATCCCTGTCTAAAAAAATGGCTCTTTTTTTAATCATGTTTTTAAAACTTCTCTTAAAGATTGTGCAACGAATGCAACTTCCTCGTCAGTCATACTATAAAAAATCGGCAAACAAAAGTGATGCTCGCTTAAATATTCTGTTTTTGGTAACTGTAAGTCATTAGCCCAGCCAAATACGGGCTGTTTATGTAATGGTAACTCATACACATACCCGCTTGGTTGAATGCCTCTTTCCTCTAATGCCTTATGAACCATACGGCGGTCGTGGTCTTTTAGGATAATAATATATTTAAAATAATTATGAATTGACTCTGATTCAGGTTTTATCATTGTTATACTTGAAACTTCTTTTAGTTCTTGGTCATAAATCCTGGCAATCTCATTTCGCCTTTTAATGAAATGTTCCAGCGCCGCCAATTGCCGCAAACCCAAGAGCGCGGCTACTTCCGGCATTCGCCAGTTATATCCAATGTATTTATGATAGTTAATATAAATATCTTGCTTCACTTTACCAAACTCTCGCATTGCTTTCATTTTTTCTACTAAAACTTCGTCGTCAGTTGTAACCATTCCCCCCTCACCTGTGGTCATCACTTTCGTAGAAAAAAAACTGAAACCTGCTGCGACTCCAAAAGCCCCTGCTTTTGTCTTTTTTAAACTAGAACCATGGGCTTGAGCGGCATCCTCTATTAAATATAATTTACGATCCTCGCAGATTTTTTTTAACTTTAACGTGCTTTCTGAAACAATGCCACCAATGTGAACCTGCATAATAGCTATGGTATTATTTGTAATTTTTTTTATGACATCACTTTCATCTAAGCACATATTATCCGCGCAATCTGCAAATACAGGTATGCCTCCGGCATTTAAAATTGCATTAGCCGTAGCAATAAAAGTATTTGATGGCAATATCACTTCTTTACCAGAAATATCTAAAGCGCGGCAAATTAATTCCAGCGCAGATGTGCCGCTATTGCAAGCTACCGCAAACTTTGTTCCAATAAATGCCGCAAACTCTTTTTCAAATTGAGCGACATATTGGCCGTTGGATAAGAAGGACCTTCCATGTAAAATATCTTGAAACTTTTCAGTAATAAATATAATATCATCTTCTGAAAAATAAGGTTTAGTAGCTGGAATTTTCATATTTATGTTTATGCATAAGCAATAAGCAAAAAGCATTAAGCAAGAAATTAAGCAAGAACAATTAAGCAAGAACGGTTCTTGCTTATGCACGGTTCTTGCTTATGCATGCTTATGCATAAAATTTTTTAATACTTTGACAAATAAATTCTATATTTTTATCAGTTAAACTGGGAGCCGACGGCAAACAAACTCCGGTCTTAAATATTTCTTGGGTATTGGGAAGATCTCCCTTGGTCTGGTAAGCAGGCATAGAGTGCATAGGCATAAACATGCTTCGCACTCCAATCCCCAATGAAGTCAGATAAGTAATTAAGTTTTTGGCATTGGGAACAAAAATGACCACGCGATGAGGAACGATATCGCCATCGGGGTTAAATGTAAATAATCTTACACTATTTATACCAGCAAGCTTCTTGATATAATATCGTAAAATTTCTTTTTTTCTTTTAACAAAATAAGGCGCTTTTTTAAGTTGAGCTACTCCGACGGCGGTTTGCAATTCTGTTATCCTAAAATTGTAACCTTTTTCTTCAATAACGTCTACCCCTCGCTCGCGGCGTCCGTCGTGCTTGTACCTATTAACCTTATTCATTAAAGCCAGATTATTAGAAAGCAGCATACCTCCTTCACCCGTGGTTATGGTTTTGTCAGCAAAAAATGATAGCACGGAAAAATCTCCATACGATGCAATGGGCCTGTATTTATAACTTCCGAATAATGCGGGAGCGCAATCATTAATAAAAAATATTTTTTTGGATTTAGCGTAATCTGCCATAGCATCTAAATCCGATACATTACCGTAAGCGCAAACATATAAAATGGCCTTGGTTTTTTTGGTTATTGCCTTTTCGATTGTTTGGCGGGTCAGACACAAGCTAACCGGATCAACATCAGTAAACACCACTGTTGCGCCAGCATTAGAAACAGAATTAGGATCCGCACCATGAGAAAAACTTGGAACGATAACCTCATCCCCTTCTTTAATGCCTAATGCTTTCATGCCACAAATAAGGGCTGCGGTAGCATTAGCAAAGGCGACAGAATACTTTCTTTGGCAGATCTTAGCTAGCTGGCTTTCAAACTCTCGAGTATATTTATTTTCCGATAACCAGTTGCGTTTTATCACATCGGTTACCAGGCGCAATTCTTCTTTTCCAATCGATGGTTCATAACAAGGAATGGTTTCGCGCGCCACGCGACTTCTATAAGCTTGGTAAGATTTCACTACATCGCTATTTTTCATAGTTTGTTTAATGATGTTAAGTATTCGTTGAGCGCAGTAGCAAAAGGGGTAAACGCATTGTTTTTTAAGCTATTTTTAATCTTTTGATTAGATAAAAATGGCAAGGTCTCGCCCTCGGGTTTATTTTCTAAAAAGTTCACTTCCACTTTAAAAAACTTTGCGATGTCCAAAGCCGTGTCGCCAACAGTGACATAATCATCCCCTCCTAAATTATAAATACCGGCAGCCAAATCTCCGCCAGAGGCGGGTCCGCCTTTGGTGGAAACACTTTTTAAAATGATACTAACCACATCTTTCATATAAATATATTGTAATGTACGTTCCCCCTTACCCCATACTGTCAGAGAATTCTTCTTAAGACATTCCTCTGCAAAAGTTAAGATGACATTGGGATGCAACGCCTGTCCTGGTCCAAATACGGAACATAAACGAAATATAACAGTATTTTGATGAATTTTCAAGATGAATTGTTCAAAGAAGGATTTGGCTACGCCAAAATTATGCTTAGGCGCCAAAGGCGAATGTTCATCGTAAGCATGGCGCGCCGGCAAAGCGCTATAAACATATGAAGAGCTAAGATAAATTAAACGGCAATCCGGCAGGCCCGCTAAAGCATTAAGTATATTTACCGTAGCAGAAAAATCTTCTTGGAAAGAATTCGATAAGTGGTCCCTATAGGCTAAAGCCGAATGGGTAGCACAATGAATAATGGCATCGGGTTTGAAATTAAGTATCAGTTCAGAAGTTTTAACCGCATCTTTCAGGTCTAGGATTTGTACTTTACCAGAAGCATCAGCCAATTTATCTATCGCCAAACATTCTTGGTAATGCTCCCTAACAATCCTAAGAATCTCTGAGCCAATGTATCCTTGAGCACCCGTAATTAATATTCTTTTTGTTGAAAGATAATCCATATATTAAGATATTAAAAATAGATTAGCATAAAAGCCCACTCTTTTCAATTACCCCGTTGTAGATAATAAAAAACCGCATTCGTAAAATACAAACGCGGCAGTATTAGCGCAATTATTGCGGTCTGCGCCAATTTTGTTGCAAAAGGTCAAAGAGCCAATCAACAATATCCGGTTCTCCGGCTATAAAAGCAGTATTCCTCCAAACCGGATCATAGCTTTTTACATCGGGCCGAGCAAGAGCTGTTATACTGCCATCGCGATAATGGAAAAATTGGAATTTTCCCCCAACCTCTTCGACAAGCGGATAACCCGCGGCCCAATCCCAGGGCGCCTGCACTGGTTGCACCAAAGCATCTATTTTTCCAGCAACTAAGTATGCCAGCCCAAGAGCACAACTCGTCGAACTTGTTGTCTGGATGGCAACTGCCATTTCGCGCACAAAGTGAGAAAAACCTGATACAAAGTACGTATCCAAGCCCATAAAGACAACTGATTTTTTCCTTTGTTGAGACAACATATTTGACGCTGAACGAAAATTGCCCTGCTCATAAATCATGACTCCTTTGGTGCGTTCGCCCAGTACGCCAAATCCGCCAAAAATTTCCGGAGTGAATATTGCTCCACCAATATGGTTACCCATACTGACAACGCCTAAAGAGACGCTCCATTCCGGCAGTTGACGATTTTTGAATGAAGATCCATCAAGCGGGTCAAAAATCCAAACTAATTCTTCTTCCATCACACTAGCAAACCCTTCTTGAGTAATGAGTCTACTTTCGGCGACCACACCTTTGTCTTGTTTTTCTTCAGTGAGAAATTTTCCTCCAGCGTGGGCAAGTATTTGCAAACCAAGGGTCTGAGAAAAAGTGTCTCCTTCGATAACAATTGCGTGATGACCGACATTAACTTCATCTTTTTCTGTTCCTTGTGATGGTCTCTTTATGGACAATACTGCTTGCGCTGTTGCATGTACAACCTGCCACGCAAGTTGCACATTGTCGCAAAATGAGTTCATTTTACGCCCCCTTTTAGTTGTTGGTTTTTCAAAGAGCGATAGGTTTAATAATACACATAAAGTTATCTTTTGTCAAAACTTGAACTGGCCCTGTTTGGAAATGCCCTCTTTCGTCATTGCGAGGAGCCAGCAGGCGACGTGGCAATCTCCACGTTTGTGCGGGGATTGCTTAACTCCGCGCTGATGCGCGCGGCCTCGCAATGACGGTGGAGGAGATTGTTTCCGAACAGCGCCAAACTTCGGTAACCCCTCACACCTCTCACTCCCGCCCGTCGTCATTGCGTAAAGTTGTCAGATTCATCCCGCCCGAAAGGCGGGAAAATCCCGACTGAGGGCATTG
>Ga0155373_118_pt2 | contig 58303 bp, 46 predicted proteins | sample RifCSPhighO2_02_FD_106341 | JGI IMG/M metagenome (GOLD analysis project Ga0155373, IMG submission 106341) | Candidatus Staskawiczbacteria bacterium RIFCSPHIGHO2_02_FULL_42_22 | reverse complement strand
TAGAAATTCTCGCGACTTGACGCAATGACGGTGGGGTGTGAGGGGTTACACTGAAACAACGGCGCTGTTCAAGAACAATCTCCTCCACCGTCATTGCGAGCCCCGCCAGCAGGCGGGGCGAAGCAATCCCCGCACAAAAGTAGAGATTGCCACGTCGCCTACTGGATCCTGAGTCGGGATTTTCCCGCCTTTCGGGCGGGATGAATCTGGCGACTTTACGCAATGACGATAAAGACCCTTTCCGAACAGCGCCAGAAACAACGGCACTTTCCGGAAACACCTTCATTACTGGTTTCTCCTACAAGCTGTGAATTACGAAACCCCCATGTTAAAAGAGTTTCGGGCTCTTTTTTCCAGATTTTGGCCACAAATTTGCTATAATTTTTCGGCGGGCCCTTTGGGCAAGCCGAAAAATTCTATCAAATTTCTAGCTCAAAATCTGAAAAAAATAGCTCCGAGGGGTTTCGTAATTCACAGCTACAAGAATGCTTGGAAAGGAATTTTCATTACGGCAGACCTCAGTTCAAACAACTGAGGTTTTTTATGAACCGTGAATTACGAAATGCCCGTATAAAATAACTTTCGCATCTTTTTTCTTAATTTTGGCTGCAAATTCGCAATAATTTTTTATCGTAGCCCTTGGCCACGATAAAAAATTCTATCGAATTTTCGCTCAAAATTAAGAAAAAATCTTGCGAAGGCATTTCGTAATTCACGGTTGAAAAAAATTCATTTACCGCAAAAAGAAAATCCCCGATAGTGGGGATTTTCTTTTTGCGGCAAAGTGTTACCAATGCGCTTGATATTATTCTTGAACCAAAATGGTGGCTACGTTTTGGGAATTATCACAATCCACTAAAATGGTGTTTGATTTTAGGTAAACATCGGGTAAAACGACGATTTTAAATCCCCATGGCTTTATGGTGAATGTAGTGCCGATTTTAACGGTGCGGGTTTGCGGAGACCGGTTGTCAATCATGATACCGGTATTATCTTTGTAGGTTACGTTACTGGGATGCGCTTGACACATGGTATCAAGTTGGATTCTTCGATCCGCGTATTTTACCAATGCATTGGCATACGAAATTGCGCTAGCCATAACACCGGTGTCCTGGGGACTAATATCTTGGACTGATTCGCTTTCGGTTGTTACCGGATTTGACGCTGATTTATTGTTAAAAACAAAAAAAATAATAGCCGCAACCGCAAAAAGGGCAACGAGCACCCAAATCCACGGTTGCATACGAAGTTTTTCCATATATTTATTAGACCTGTTGCGAAATATGCAAAACATATTGTGCAACAGATCTATTGCACAGGATTACTCAAGAAGTCTGTGCCTCGAGTCAGTGCCTCACTAAGGGCGCTTCCGTAAATAGCTTCCCCATCTTACGCCCACCGCATCCCTGACTATCAGCACTACTCAATCGCAAAGTCCTTCGCCCTACCCAAGGTAGGGCTCAAGATTTTGCTCAATTACAGTACTGATATTCAGGGCGCATTGAACCTAATTTTGGGGAAGGTATTTACGGAAGCGCCCTAATATAATTTTGAACCAGGGTTCAAAATTATATTAGTGAGGCACTGGTATCCTTTATTAATTTTATCGATACTATTGGCGATAAACCATTATGAATTCGGCATTGAGCAAGAGCCCTGCATTCTGATGGTGGCGGTGGTTGAGCCGCTCATACCCGCGTATGCTCCGCCAGGAGCGCCGACAAAATCAATGCGGTAGGTGATGTCAAAAAAGCTGTCCACATGCCAGTACTTGGTGCCGCTACGCGTGAGCGTCGTGTGGCCAGGGCTTGGCAGGCCAAAGCCGCTCCCTGCGGTAATGCGCAGCAAATCAAAGTCAGGGTCGCCTGGAGGTAATTGCCCTTGCAGTTGCAACATTTCAGTATCAAAGGACTGAATTGCCTCGCCGGGCGTACGCGGCTCTGTGGTTATTTGCCCGTTCATGGGAACATTCAAAACACGTCCGCTTGAAAGCGACATTTGGAGTATTTCGGTTTCAAATGTATATGTTTCCCCTTCAGATGGACTGCCACCTCGATTAATAACCGTATCGGGACCACTCATGAGGATGCCGTCGGCCGTCAGGCCATTTGATCCCATTGATGGTTGAATAACAACCAAGTGGCCGTCGGTGGTTTGGAATTTTTTGTCACTGGCAAAAATAACGGCCGTACCCTGATCATCGGGCTGGACGCAGACGGGTTCATCTATGTGGGTTTTAATGGTTGGAACACAGATTTCTTCCGTCCTAATTGCGGTCTGTAATTTCGCCCCAAATTGATCGCGGGTCACCACTTTTCGGTTCACCTTGTTATGGGGAATCACTTCATAACAGGTCAAATGGTTATTTCTATCAATAATCTCACTCACCTTTCCATTATGCATTTTTTCTACGGGGTTGCAAAAATAACGCGCCCGGACCACTTCAAATCCCCTATTTTGGAATTGATCTTTCACAGACGCCGCCAAAGAAACATCGTAGGGCTCTATATCATAGCAAAGGTAATGATTGGCATTTTTCGGAATCGATGGCGCAACTGCTTCAAGTAATTTCTTAGCCGCTGATACGGGCATTAAAGAAAGTGTTTGGTCGGTAATGCCTATTTTCCGTTTACCGGTTGGAGTCAATAAGTACCGAGGATTGGTGACTGATATAACATTACGCTCAAATTGGTTTTCTATAATCACGGAGCGCGGCGTGAATGTAGCAGGGGTTTTGACTCTATAGGCCAAGTAGTGAAGGTCTGGTCTGCTTGCTTTGAATTTTATGCCTCCGTGAGTTTTTACCGCCGGATTAAAGAGCCGCTCAATGGAAACCGCCTGAAAATCCGTGGGTTGAATAAATTGATCGCGCAAAACAACGTTAACCGGATTAATAGATTTGTCGATAAGATAACTTAGATAATGGTCGCAATTTACCCCTTCATCAACCCGTCCATCGCCATTGTCGTCCACACCATTGCAGATTTCTTTTTGCGGCGCAGCTTGTCCAAAAAGAATACCGGGATTAACAAATACCAGCAAAGAAAAAACCAACACTGAAAGCAATAAAATGTTTTTAATGTTCAATAACTTATTTATTTTTTCCATGATATTAGACCTGTTGCGTAATAAGGATTTACGCTGCAACTTGCAATTTTCGTTCAAAAACCATAAAAATCTGTCGGCTTGCCCTTGGGCAAACCTCCAGATTTTTCTGATTTTTTACCTAAAAATTGCTGCGTTTCGCATATAATCTTATTACGCAACAGGTCTATTTTTTAAATTTAAATATATTTTTGCATATTATAACTCGACCTTTGCCATATTTTGAATAGACCTGTTGCGTATTAAGGATTGTTACGAAAATTGAAGATTTTGGATCAGAAATTTGATAGAATTTTTCGGCTTGCCTAGAGGGCCCGGAGATGGGGAAATTTGTTGCTACAAATTTACCCACATCTTGACCGAAAAATTATAATGTGCTAAGCGAGAGAGGAAAGGAAAAATCGCAATTATTCCTTTCCGAACGAGCGACACATTATACTAGGTATAGCAAATTTCTGGCCAAAATATGCAATTTGCTACAGACGGGGGTTCCGGCTGAGCCGGTAACCCTCGCGTCTCGAGCAAATCCTTAATACGCAACAGGTCTAATATCTACTTCATGTTAAATTTTCTGTTGTAAATAAATATCTTTAAAAAATAATAGAAGGTAAATGAAACAAAAATAATAATACCAATGACGGCCAGGGAACTCAAAAAAATCGCATCCCAACGGTCTTCCCAGGGAAATGCAATATTCATGCCAAAGAAACTGGTAATGGCGCCGATTAAGGCAACGAACTTCAATGCGCTCAGTTCTCGCTGGATATTTTCTCGCGACACTGATTCTATCAAATTTAAAGTATCTTTGACATAGTCAATGGTCATTTCCCATAAATCCTTAACATATTTGACGTCCCCGATGAAATTATTAATTCTATGGATATTGATATCTTTCAACCCTTCTTGAGACATCGCATTGTTTATTTCCTTTTTGGTTTCTATAATATCCTCCATTTGCGCCAGTCGGGCTTTCATGAGTGAAAGTGTTTTTAGGAAACCGTTCATTTGCTCCCTGATGCGGGTAAAATCCTTGTATGCAATGCTTTTTACTTCCCTGATGTTATCTACTTTTTCCCATACCATCCGGTGTACCGCAAGGTAATTTTTAAGCTGCATGGGAAATTCCTTTAGAAATATCATCTCTTGCAGCAAAATATCTTTAGGAACCGCGTCATGCTTCACATTAATAATGCTAGTTTTTTCCCCGAAAAAGAAATCCAATTTTTCAGAAATATCCCTGGAATAGATTTCAATCTTTTGGGTTTTAATAAATTGATTTAGTTCTTGTTCAAAAGCATCTTTTACGATGACAATGGTGGGATACGCCTCTCGTATATTCTGCAATTCCTTGGGCAAAGGCGCCCCCAAACTAAAAAGATAATTAACCGCCGGAGAAAGTTTTTCAATAAAAAAATGCTCGAGCATTGCCGCATTTTCAAAAGCCAAATCCCCTTTGTCATCTTTCCTTAATTGCAAAATAATGGTCCCTTCTGACGATATGGTAATATAGATCGCTTGGCATAGCACATGGACTTCGTCAAACTCGGCCTTGGTGATAAAATCAACTTTTATAATTCCCAATGATTCTCTTAATTTTGCTAATTTCTGGGCGCCAAGACCCGCGATCGGCATCTTTTCTCCACTGAAAAAGTGATACATTTCTTTTAGATGCATTGATGCCCGGGGTATCCATATCCCCAAAGAGATGTTTTCTATTTTCATGTGTTCATTGTACAATTTTTATTGCATGATATCAATTTTTTAATTTGTAACCCCTCGCGCCCCACCGTCATTACGTAAAGTCGCCAGATTTTTCCCGCCCGAAAGGCGAGAAAAATCTCGCGACTTTAGAGCCCTGAGCCAGAGACGGTTAAATTTGTTGCGACAAATTACGCCTCGTGTCTGGACAGCGAAGGGCGACGAAGCAATCTCGTTAAACTTTACAAAAGATTGACACGGAATCTATAGAACAAACATTATCACTTTGCACTAAAGTCGCCGGCGGTTTGGCAATATATGATAAGCATATATTCTGCGTCGCTTGGGAGTAAATATACTGCGGCATATTTACTCCCTTCGCTATCCTCGAATATTGGGCGGCTTGGAGTCAAGACGCGAGGCGTAATTTGTCACAACAAATTCGCCCCGTCTCCAAAAAATATGTTTGGCGTAGCCGTAGCTACGGCAAACATATTTTTTGCGAAAACTGCCCAAGATTGGCAAATCCGTCAAGAATTGGAGTGCGAAGTGATAATGTTTGTTCTATACCACCGTTTTTTGACAAATAATAAATAATAGTTTAAAGTAACATTGATCAACTCGTTCTTTCACAAAACTTCAACCAAGAGGAGGTGATAAATGCTGGACATTTGCAATGTTTGCAAGAAATGGAAAACCGTTCATCGCAGTCGCAAGACCAAAAAATTGATCTGCCCGAGCTGCTACGACAAGGATCGTTACCACGATCCTTCCAAACGCGAGCAGTGCTCTCGGTGCAAGGAGGTCAAGCGAGTGGCGGAGCGGACTAAAGATGGTCCCGTCTGCTCGAACTGCTACAACAAGGACCCTTCCAAACGCGAGCAGTGCTCTCGGTGCAAGGAGGTCAAGCAAGTGCGAAAGCGGACTGAAGACGGTCCCATCTGCTCGAACTGCCACAACAAAAGTAGGGTTGGATGTTGCAACCAGTGCAAAAAGACGAAGATTATTACAACATCTCATCCACCGCTTTGTTGGGTATGCTATCAAAGACAGCGCCGCGCCAAAATAGCAACGACCCACTAATAACCAGTACCTGCAAAGATATTTTATATTTTTGCAGGTATTTTTATTAGACCTGTTGCGTATTAAGGATTTACTGCAAATTGCATATTTCGGCCAGAAATTTGCTATAATTTTTCGGCGGGCCTGGAGGCAAGCCGAAAAATTCTATCAAATTTCTGGCTCAAAATCTTCAATTTTCGTAACAATCCTTAATACGCAACAGGTCTATTGTTTAAATTTTATTTGGTATAATGAATTTGAATCATATGCAACGACTCTTAGATTTTTCATCGCACTACCGGCAAATTAAATCCTTTTATATGCGCTACGAAAGGTTGCTGATGCCAGTCACTTTGGTGGTGGGTTTTTTGATTGATTATTTCACCTTTACCAGTATTCGCCTCACCACTACTTTTGCTCTACTTCTGCTATACTGGCTGGTTTTAGGTGCCACCATTGTTTTTATACACTTCTTTGATGCCGGCGCACTGCCTCAAAAATTAAAGTACCTCCGGCTGTTTGCCCCCCTGGCAATCCAATTTACCTTCGGCGCGCTCCTGGGAAGTTCCCTGGTTTTCTACTGGCTTTCCGGAACCCTGTCGGTCAGTTGGCCGATTATCACTATTGTGGTGGTGCTAATGGCATCAAACGATATTTTCCGGCATTATTTTTTAAATCCGATCATCCAAATCGGCATTTATTTTTTTACCACCCTGTCGTTGCTTTCTTTGATGCTGCCGTTTATGTTTAACTCGCTTGGGTCCTGGGTTTTCCTTTTGGCCGGCGTTTTGAGCATTGGTATTTTTTACCCATTTATTGTGTTTTTGCTGCCAATAAAAGAAAGGCGCGTAAAACAAAAAATGCTCATTGGAATTTTTGCCGTCTTACTATTAATGAATGTATTATATTTTACCAACATTATTCCGCCAATTCCCCTATCGCTTAGGGAAGCAGGGCTTTACCATGGCATCATGGTTTCCCGCGGATCTTACATTATGCAAGGCGAACCGGAAACGTTATGGCAACGATTGATTCCCGGCCAAACGGTACACACAAAGTCGGGCGAAAAAATATATTTATACACGGCTATTTTTGCTCCCGCAAAATTGCAAACTACCATCGTTCACCATTGGCAATATTACGACCCAATCAAAAAGGACTGGGTAGACCGAGGATTGCTGTCATTTGCCATTGTCGGCGGACGGAAAGAGGGTTACAAGGGATATTCTTTTGAAAGCGACCTGGAAGCGGGGGCGTGGCGAATATACGTGGAAAATGAACGCGGACAAGTGCTGGGCAGAATAACATTCCAGGTAAAGAGGGTAAAAGAAAAAATCGAGCTTAAAGAAACTACCAGGTAACGAAGATTTTTTGGTTTAGGATATTTTTAAACAATTCAACCATATGAAAATAAAAGCATTAATTGATGAGCTTAAAAAATTGGCTGATCCCAAGAGGGCTAAAACTTCGTCGCGGTTTTTTAAGACCGGCGAGGGCCAGTACGGTTACGGCGATATATTTTTAGGCATTACGGTTCCTGTGCAGCGAAACATATCTCATGCATTTGTGTCTTTACCCTTAAACGATGTTGAGAAACTACTAAAAAGCCCTATTCACGAATACCGATTTGTGGGCCTTGAAATTCTGGTCGCCAAATATGAAAAGGGCGACCAAAAAATTAAAAAAGAAATTGTTCATTCTTATCTGAAAAATAAAAAATGCGTTAATAACTGGGATCTGGTTGATACTTCAGCAGAATATATATTGGGGGATTGTTTTTTTGGTAGAAGCAAAAAAATACTTTTAAAGATGGCGCGGTCAAAAAATCTATGGGAACGGAGAATGGCAATCGTTGCAACATTTCATTTCATCAAGAAAAACAAATTTAACGAAACCTTAAAAATTGCAAACATTTTGCTTGGTGACCAACATGATTTAATCCACAAAGCAACCGGATGGATGTTGCGCGAAGTAGGAAAACGCTCACCAAAAACGGAAATAATGTTTTTAAATAAACACTACCGGAGCATGCCAAGAACGATGCTGCGTTACGCCATTGAAAAATTCTCACCCCAAAAAAGAAAATATTATTTACGTTCAAAAAATGAAATCAAAAAAAGATACCGCAGGGGAAAAAATTGAGGCGAGCGCCCCTTTTTGGCGCTGGTTTTTCTTTTTATCTGGCCTCGCAGCCACCATCGCCTACCGGATTATTTTTTTACTGGATCCCTTTTGAATTAAAGTGGCCTGGTATATCGGAACCATTGGATTTGTTTTATACTTCGGCCACCGGACCCACATTGAAACAAAAAGAGCTAACCTGGTAAAAAACCTTCGATTAGTTCAAGCGCTGCGAGCAAGCGATATAGAAGAAGATAAAAAATTAGCTCTGGTGTATTTAACTAAAACCACCCTCACCTCTAAGGCACGATTTAACTCTGCATTTATATTTATACTATCTTTGGCAGTCCTAATAGCAAGTTTGGTAATGGAAATATAGCGCGCCCAAGTTCAGGTCGCAGTGAATTTAAAAAAGACCCCTTGGCAAACCAAAGGGCCCTGATGATAGGCGTTTGAACACCTCAGTCAAACAGTTGCATTAACGATTCTGAAGCACCAGCAGTATTTCTTGGGCGATTGCCTTAATTCCCGTCATGTCGCCGCAAATTTCCGAAACGTCACCTTTAATACCTGAAACATCTCCCCAAATCTTGGTGACATCACCGCAAATAGAAGAAATGTTGCCTCGCAGCCCTGAAACATCGCCAGAAATACAGGAAACATCTCCCTGGATGTGAGTTACATCACCGTAAATATTGGTGACATCGCCGGTGATGTGGGAAAAATCCCCTAAAATTCCCGACAAATCTCCGGTAATTTTAGAGATATCGCCCTCAATTCCTGAACAATCGCCTCGGAGGTTGCTTACATCTCCAATGATAGCGGTGATGTTTCCCCGGAGCCGCGTGACGTCTCCCCATAATCCACTGGCGTCTCCCGAAAGATTGGTAACATCTCCGTGTATATCGGTGACATCGCCAAATAAGCGGCTTACATCTCCGGAAAGATTGGTAACATCTCCCCGGATACGGCTCACATTACCCCTAATTTCGGAAACATTGCCAGAAATATGAGAACAATCACCCCAGATCTTTGAAGCATCACCCCGAATATTTCTGGCATCTCCATACAATTTTTCTGGCCGGGCCGACCACCGATATTTTCTGTGGCCCATTGGAATGAGTACTGTAAATTGGTTTATGCGATCGGCATTAATAAGGGTTTTCTTTTCTCGTTTTTTCAACTGCCTAAGGACCGCACGCTTGACCGACTGGCGCATAACCACCTCCTTGATAGGTTAAAGAACCTGTCTCATCGTATGATATTTTTAGAATATTGTCACTAGTGCACTGATACCATAAAATTCGCGACCGCGAATTTTATGGTATAGTTGATTTTAATGAAATATAAAATCGTTTGGCGCAGAGTAAAAGTAAAAAGAAAAAAGGGCAACCGTGTCGAATTTCTCCGCTACAAAAATGAAGCCATGGAACTTGCAAAAAACCGCATTACCTATTTCAATACCTTCTATCAATTTAAGGTAAATAAAATTACCATTAAAAACCAAAAAAGCCGCTGGGGTAGCTGTTCTAAAAAAGGGAACTTAAATTTTAACTATAAAATCGCCCTACTACCCCAGAAATTATCGGACTACGTTATCCTGCATGAACTGTGCCACTTGGGAGAATTTAATCACTCCCCTCATTTTTGGAACATAGTCGCCAAATCTATGCCAAACTATAGGGCAATAAGAAAGCAATTTAAAAAAGTAATCTTGTAATAAAAAATCGCTCTGAGCGAAGTCGAAGAGCGATTTTTTATTACAAGATTACTTTTTCCCTTTGCTCTTTGCTTTATGGAAGGCCGCAATTTCCTTAGCAAGGCCCTGCCAATGGCTCTTCAATTCGCGGACAAATTCGGCAATATCCTTGCGGTCAACGCTTTTCATTGCCTGGTACTTCTTTGACACCTGGTCTATGATTTTGTGGTAAATTTCTTCATTTACCTCTTTTACATTTTCCAGTTTCTCCAATACTTCGCCCTTGGCTTTCAACATCCAACCCTTTACCATTTTACGATTTTTCGCGGCATTTTTTGAACCGTACAAAAAATACACGCCCGCAGCTGCAGCTACCGCTGCTGCAATCCCCGCTCCAATCACCACATCCTTAACTAAATTATTTTTCTTTTGCATGTATTATGCAATCCTAATTTACGAATATCATCCGAATGATCCTAATACGGTAACGCTATTCGGAACATTCGGATGCGGATTCGGATAATTCGGATCGCTATTTATTGTTTTTTCGACTTTTTTTGTTACTTTTATTAAAAAACGACCACAGGTACGACACAAACGAAACAAACTGGCTGCCGCCGTTTTTTATTCTTTCACGAACCGCATCAACGTCATGGGTAATTTTTTCTGTTTCTTCTTTAATAATGGACAAAATTTCCTGGAGCCGCTTAGCAATTTTAATAGCATATACTATTGCCATCAAAAAAACAATAATAATAAGTATTATAAAAATACTGAGCAGTGAAAACAAAATATTGGTAATAATGGTAGTGTCCATAATGTATGAAATCCTAAATCCTAAACTCTAAATTCTAAACATATTTTGAAAATTTGGATTTTGAAAATTCGTTCGCCAGCTGGCGAATTGTTTCGAATTTCGTGGCCGGAGCCGAACTTGTTCCTATTCGGATTTCGGATTTAGTATTATTATACTACATTAAAAAAATAGTACAAAAAAATACCCCCGCATTTGCAAACGCAAATGCGGGGTTTAAAACGACGATTCAAAGTGCAAAGTTCCCAAGGGTCAAACAACCCAAGGTTCTAAGCACCAAGAACTTACTTGCGAAGGCCGGCGAACCACCAGGCGTCATGCCAACCGTCGCCGCTACGGCTGACGAACACGCCGCGCTCGTCATCGTCGAAGCGGTCGAAAGCGGCGTAACACCACTTGCCACTGGAATCTTTCCAGTGAGTGGCATTGGGGTGATCGTCCGCGAAGGTCGGGTCGGCTTCGTTGACGGCCGCGAGCGAGTACGGATCGGCGGGTATGAGGCCGCACAGTTCGTACTCCTTGTCGAGGTTGTCGTCGCTGACATAGCGGCCAAGGTTGAAGAAGATGACCTCCGTCTCTTCGCCTTCGCCGCGGGGCATGGCGTCCACGATCGTGCGGTCGGTGTACTGCGTGCGGCCGGTGGCGTCGATTGCCTCCTGTGGAGTGCAGGTGCGGTTGACGGTGACGCGGCGGACAATCAGGTTGCTGATCGCCTCCACGCGTGCACGGAAAGGAGCCAGGCACTCCATGCCAAGGTTCTCGATTCCAAGAACCTGTTGGACGGCATCGAGCGAAAACTCCGCACGATGCCTGCGCACCGCGGCGCGGAACTTGTCGACCAGATTCTCCATCTGACCGTCGGTCATCGGTTGCGATGCGATCATGATCTTGGTCATGGCGTCATCCCTTTCCTGTAAAGAGAGTGCTTGCTCCAAAGTAGCAGTCATAGCCAGAAATCCTCGGCAATGCAAAGGGCTTTTGGTTATGACTGAACTATGAGGTAGGGTAAAAGAACTATCAGTAATTTACCATATTAATTACAAATAGTCAATTATTTGGCGAGTAACCCCTCACACCTTCCTTTTTCACCACCGTCATTGCAAGGAGCCCTGAGCTAGAGACGGGGCGAATTTGTTGCGATAAATTGCGCCTCGCGTCTGGACAGCGAAGGGCGACGCGGCAATCTCGTCATTTCATCCAGAGATTGCTTCGTCATCTATAGAACAAACATTATCACTTTGCACTCCAAGGTCTTGGCGGCTTTGCCAATCTTGGGCAGTTTTCACAAAAAATATGTTTGCCGTAGCTACGGCTACGCCAAACATATTTTTTGCTCCAATCCGCCCAATATTGCCAAACCGCCGGCGACTTTAGTGCAAAGTGATAATGTTTGTTCTATACGCATTCCTCGCAATGACGGGACGCGCGGGGTTACTTTGGCGACGCTTTGGCGACGTCTGACGTCGCCAAATTAGGGCTGGCTATTTTTCAAAAAATAAGGTATTATTTTTATTATGTCGTCAAATGAAACCATCATAAAATTCAACAATGTTTCCTTTCAATGGGAATCGGGCAAACCCATTTTGGATGAGGCCAATTTTGCGGTGCGTAGAGGATCAAAAATTACCCTCATGGGGCAAAATGGTGCCGGTAAAAGCACCATTTTTGAGTTAATTATGAGTGGCGCGCAGCCCGAATCGGGGGCCATAAACCTTTCCCAAAATATCACCATTGCCACGGCCCGCCAGGTTATCCCCCGCCCGGAATTGGAACTTACCGTACGAGAATTTTTTGAAAAGTGTTTTGCAAAAAAAGTATATGATATTGATGTTAAAATAAAAGAGACGCTGGAAATTACCAATTTAAGCGTACCACTGGATAGAATTATCAAAAGTTTATCGGGCGGACAGCAGGCCCGAATATCGCTGGCCTCGGCGTTAATTCAAAACCCCGACGTATTGTTATTAGACGAACCAACTAATAATTTAGACAAGGCCGGCATCGCCCACTTGACTCAGTTTATTAAGGACTACCAAAAGACCTGCATTGTTATCAGTCACGATGCCGACTTTTTGAATTCATTTACGGAAGGCGTTTTGTACTTGGATATTTTTACCAAAAAAGTAGAACAATATACGGGTGATTATTTCACGGTAGTTAAGGAAATTCAAAACCGTTTAGAACGGGAACGTATGAAAAATGCGCGTTTAGAAAAAGATATTTCCCATAGAAAAGAGCAGGCCAATTTCTTTGCCCAAAAAGGCGGTCACTTGCGGGATGTGTCCAGTAAAATGCGTAAGCAAATTGCGGCCCTGGAAGAAGATATTGTGGAAGTTCGAAGGGAAGATAAGACCATCAGGAATTTTCAGATTATCTGCCAAGAGAATTCTGGCGGAGATATTTTGGTCTTGGACTCGGTTACCATAGCTAAAAACCACAAATTCATTGATAAAAAAGTAAATATTCGGCTTACTAAAAAAGAACGATTATTACTACAAGGCCCCAATGGCATTGGTAAAACCACCTTACTAGAAAAACTGGCATCCCGCCAAGAGGCGAGGCTCGCCCCAAAAGGGGCGGCTGGACACGCCAAGGGCGAACACGTCAAGGAAGACACCCATATCAGTTACTACCGGCAGGATTTTAGCAACCTGGATTTTAACGCCACCGTGTATCAAGTCCTGCAAAGAGCCATGGAAAACCGAGGCACCGAACAAAATTTACGGGCTCATGCCGCCGGCTTTTTGATAGACGCCGAAATTCTAAAAGCCACAATCGGTTCACTTTCTGAAGGTCAAAAGGGTTTGGTGGCATTTGCCGCCATATCGCTCGAGCGGCCCGGACTACTCATTTTAGACGAACCGACTAACCACATTAACTTCCGCCACATCCCCATTATCGCCAAGGCCATCAATGAATTTGAAGGGGCGATAATATTAGTCAGCCACTCACAGGATTTTGTCGAACAAATTCGAATTGACCAGATCCTGGATTTGGGGAAGTTTTTAGAAAAGTAACATCCATGATTATCGACGACGTAACCATCACGGTCACTGCCGGAAATGGCGGCAATGGAATCGTAAGATTCAATAAAACCAAAATGTCTTTGGGACCTACGGGCGGAAACGGCGGAAACGGCGGCGATGTTTATTTACAAGGCGTTTCTGACTTAACTGCACTTAAGCAGTTTCGTTTCAGGAAAGACATACAAGCAGATAATGGGGAGACCGGCAGAAACCAACTTCACGATGGCGCTAATGCAAAAGATACGATATTGCTAGTACCCGTTGGCACTATTGCCCACAACCTAAAACAAGGTGGATCTTTAGAAATTAACCAAATTGGCCAGACCGAATTAATTGCCCGCGGTGGTAAGGGGGGCAAGGGAAACTTTTTATTCAGGTCAGCCACCAACACCACTCCCCTGCAAGCGGGCAAGGGAGTATTAGGAGACGCATTTTCCATGCGCCTTGAACTAAAAATGATCGCTGATGTGGGATTTATCGGACTGCCCAATGTCGGCAAATCCAGTTTACTAAACGAATTAACCCGGGCCAGCGCCAAAGTGGCCAATTACCCGTTTACCACCCTTGAGCCAAATTTGGGGGTGTACTTTGAATTAATTTTAGCCGATATTCCCGGGTTAATTGAAGGTGCATCAGAAGGGAAAGGCCTTGGTATAAAATTCTTGCGCCATGTGGAACGCACCCGCGTACTGTTTCATTTAATTTCCACTGACTCACAAAACCCCATGAAAGATTATGCTATCGTAAAGAAAGAATTGCAAGAGTACAATCCCCTGCTTTTGGCAAAAAAAGAATACCTATTTTTAAGTAAGAGTGATACGGCAAGCCAAGAAAAAATTGAACAGATAAAAAAGGACTTTGCCAGCATTAAAAAAGACATCACTGAAATTTCCATCATTAATCCGGAAAGTTTGGATGGCGTTAAAAAGATGCTTAACGAAATTATAAAAGAAAAAACCGTGGCAGTGATTTAGGGGTGTAACCCCTCACACCTTCCGTCATTGCGAGCCCGTGCCTTTAGCCGCGAGCGAAGCGTGGCGGGAAGCAATCTCGTTTAATTTGAGATTGCCGCGTCGTCCACGATTGCGATCGGGACTCCTCGCAATGACGGCAGAAAGGCGCACGAGGTGTGAGGGGTTATTAGAGGTCTATTGACTTGCAGACCATTACATGCTATACTGTAAACTAAGTTAGTTGCTTCAAAGGGGGTTTTATTGTAAAGCTCCATTGGTCGAGTTTGTTAATTGCACACTATACTTTATAAAAATAAAATTTAATTTACGCATTCACATGGAAGGAACAATTAAGAATTTGGTTGGCGATAAATTTTTTGGTTTCATTAAAGTTGAAGGACGAGAAAAAGATCTTTTCTTTCACAAAAATTCAATGAAAACCGAAAATCCGGAGGATCAAGATGAAAAATTGAGATTATTCAATGATCTTAAGGTTGATGATATGGTTTCATTCGAGGAAGCCGATTCTCCAAAAGGACCAAACGCCGTTGATATAGTAAAAATGTAGTTTTTGCTGTATTACAAAAAAACAACCCCTTGATAAAACTCGGGGTTGTTTTTTTGTACTCATGGAAGAGCCCTTAATATCGCGGTATCTTTTTTAAATCCCTTAACACCTCTTTGCTGTGTTCCGCCGGTTTTACGGCTTCGTATATTTTTTCGATAACGCCTTTTGGATTAATTAAAAACGATATCCTGAACGTACCCATGTATTTTTTGCCATACATGGATTTTTCTTGCCAAACGCCATACTTATTTACCGCTTCCTTTTGTTCATCCGACAATAAGGTAAATGGCAAATTGTATTCATCGGCAAATTTTTTATGGCTTTTTGGAGAATCTATGCTTACCCCAACCACTGCTACTTTTAACTTCTTAAAACCCAAAAAATCATCCCGTAATTCACACGCCTCCTTTATGCAGCCCGTGGTATTATCTTTTGGGTAAAAATACAATAAGAGCCATGCGCCCTGATATTCAGACAATGAATGGATTTTATTATCCTGGTCGGGCAGAGTAAAGTTAGGGGCAGAGTCGCCTATTTTCAGTGCCATATTTTTAATTTGAAATTTGAAATTTACAATTTGAATTCAATTTGAAAAAAAGCGAATTTAAAATAATTGAAACACGCCGTCACGTTTTAAAATTTAGTCATTTAAAATTCAAGCATTGATTTCAAATTTCAAATTGTAAATTTCAAATTAGTTGTCTAGTAATAATCCTTCACCTTCTTTAAATCGGCGTGCTTTCGTAATTTTTCCAATGACTTTGCCTGGATTTGCCGGATTCTTTCGCGGGTAACACCGAATTCTTCCCCGGTTTCTTCTAGGGTATGCATAACGCCATCGTCTAAACCAAAACGCATACCAAGAATTTTTAATTCCCGCGGAGTCAGCTCGCTTGAAATTTCCCGAAACCGTTCTTTCAACATTTTCCTGGCCGCCTCGGTATTGGGAGCAACGGTTTTATCGTCTTTAATAAATTCTGCCAGTACGCTATCCTGCTTATCTTTATCTTCGCCAATCGGCGTTTCAAGCGATACCGCTTTTTGGGCAATTTTTCTGATGTGGTGCACTTTGTCGACGTCCAAACCCATTTCCGCGGCAATTTCTTCGGCCAGCGCCTCTCTGCCAAGTTCCTGCAAAAGGGATTTCCTAACTTTGGTATACTTTGAAATAGTTTCAATCATGTGCACGGGAATCCGAATAGTCCTGGCCTGGTCGGCCAAGGCGCGCGTAATGGATTGACGGATCCACCAAGTAGCATAGGTGGAAAATTTATATCCCCGGCGCCAGTCAAATTTTTTAACTGCTTTAAAAAGGCCTAAATTTCCTTCTTGAATTAAGTCCAGCAACGTCAAATTAGGCGACCGACCCACATATTTTTTAGCAATAGAAACCACGAGACGCAAGTTAGCCAGCGCCAGGCGATTTTTGGCTTCCTCGTCCCCATGTTCGATTTTTTTGGCTAACTCCTTTTCTTCTTTAGCAGATAAAAAGCTTGATTTCCCAATTTCTCGTAGATACATCTGGATAGGGTCAATTTTGCTTTGCAGCACTTTTTTATCTTTTTTGGTCTTTTTACTTTTTACTTCTAAAAATTCACGGACATCTTTTACCTCAACTCCACTCTCTTTTAACTGGTCGTAAATGTTTTCCAAGTCATCTACGTTATTTTCGATATAAGGAAAAGCGTATAAAATTTCTGAGGTGGTGATAAAACCACGCTCATGGCCTTTTTGTAAGAGAGCGTCAATTTGGGCCTGGGTAATTTTTACCTTGGGGCTTAAAACTCGCATTTTTTTAGCTTTCTTTTGCTTTTTTACCACCTTCTTTTTCGGGATTTTTTTGTGGATTTTTGCCCCTTTTACCGGTTTTTTATTTTTTTTCACCCCCACACCAAACAAGTGTATTGTTTTTTAAACCTTGAATTACGAAATGCCCGTTTTAAAGGACTTTTCGGGTCTTTTCTCTAAATTCCAGCTGCAAAATTGCTATAAATCCTCGGCATAGCGCGCTATGCCTCGGATTTCTATCAATTTTTCGCTCTGGAATTTAGAGAAAATCCCGCGAAAGCATTTCGTAACTCAAGGTTTTTAAACTTTTACTTGTTTGTATTATTAGACCTGTTGCGTATTAAGGATTTACTGCAAATTGCATATTTTGGCCAGAAATTTGCTATACCTAGTATAATGTGTCGCTCGTTCGAAAAAGAATAATTGATATTCTTCTTTTTCTCTCTCGCTTAGCACATTATAATTTTTCGGTCAAGATGTGGGCAAATTTGTAGCAACAAATTTCCCCATCTCCGGGCCTATGGGCAAGCCGAAAAATTCTATCAAATTTCTGATCCAAAATCTTCAATTTTCGCGACAATCCTTAATACGCAACAGGTCTATTATATTACCCCACCTGTTTGATGTGAAGGTAAATTATAACTCTTTAGTTAATTGATTAAATTTGGCAATTAATTCAGCTACTTTTTTTGAATCGCTTTCCCCCTCCGCTTTTTTAATATCGTCCGAAACAACGTTAAGGTTATTTTTTAATGCTATATTTTTTAATTGAAGCAGGCACAAAAGCACTTCTTCTTGGCCATCTTCCTGGTATTGCAGTTCAGCGCTTAAAGCTAGCGCCGCCAAAAAATTTTTTAACTCAACATTCAATTCTTCGCTATTAAAAATAATTTTAAAATCTTCTTTTAACCGGCCTTCCTCGGCCGGCTTTTGAAGCTGGACCACTTTTTTTATCTCTTCAATAAACTGCCGGATTTTATGGGAAAATATTCCGTAGTCCGCTTCCGGTATTAATGTTATGTATCCTGGATTTTTTAAAATGAGAGAAATTATTTTTTCTTCAATTAACTTTTTTCGGCCCTCCTGGCCTAATATTTCCTTATTTTCAAAACCAGATATTGGGGCCGGCGGCGCAACTTCTGACGCCCTTTGCTGGAACTTTATTTTAGATAATTCCTCTAAAATGGCTTCCTCTTTTACGCCTAATTTTTGTGATAATGTTTGCACCCAAAATGATTGTTCTATTTTGTTTGCCAGGCGCTTGATAGCCGGCAAAACTACATTACCGATTTCTTTTTTCCCTTCAGGGGTCTTGGCATCAAAATGCAAAAAAGCGGAATCAATATAGTAATCCATGATTGATTTTGCTTTTGCAAGGGATTCTTCCCACTGCTTTGGATCTTTTAAAATAATATCGGCCGGGTCGGACTTTTCATTGCCAAAACCATAGCTTTCAATAATCTTAATATTAAAACCCTGTTCCTGGGCCCCGTTGATTCCCCGTTTGGTGGCCGAATCCCCGGCAATATCCATATCAAAGGCCAACACTAAATTTTCAGAATACCGTTTTAAAATAGTTAAATGGTGCGCCGTCAATGCGGTTCCTGAAGCGGCTACCGTATTTTCATATCCGGCCTGATGGCACATAATCACATCGGTGTATCCTTCTACCACCACACACTGATTTTGTTTCCGCACGGCAAGTTTTGCATAATTAAGTCCGTAGAGAATACCGCTTTTATCGTATAGCAAGGTCTGGGGCGTATTGATATATTTTGCAATTTCTTTATTATCGGCCTGCTTAAACACCCTGCCGCCAAAACCCACCACTTCAGAATTTAAGCCAAACACCGGAAACATGATTCGGCCGCGAAACCGGTCATAGGAATCATTTTTATTGTTCTCTTTTTCAATGGCAAGTCCTGTTTTTACAATTTCCTGGCGAGCATATCCTTTACCAATCAAAAAATCCGTCAAGCCATTCCAGGTATCAGGAGAATAGCCCAGGCGCCACTTTTTGATGCTTTCTTTACTAATGCCGCGTTTTAATAAATAGGCCTCGGCTTCCTTGCCCATGGCGCTCCCCTCTAATTGCTTTTCAAAAAACTTACAGGCCAGTTCGCAAATTTCGTACAAACGCTGGCGCTCGGTGCGCAACTGAACATTTTCCCGTTTTAACTGAACCCCCGCTTTGGCGGCCAGGATTCGAAGGGCATCCCCAAATTCGACGCCTTCAATTTTCATGACAAAGTCAAAGATAGATGAACCGGATCCGCACCCAAAACAATGCCATAGTTGGCGGGCGGGATTTACAAAAAACGATGGACTTTTCTCTGAATGAAAAGGGCAAATGCCCCGCAAATTAGCTCCTGTTTTGGTTAATTTAACATAGCTGCCAACCACATCAACCACATTGAGCTTGTTTTTAATTTCTTCAAGTTCCTCATTCATATAATTTTAAACCCCTAGAACCTAAAAATTGCTTCAGTTTCGATGCGCGACAACGAAGGGTGGCCTTGCGCCACCTTGAGGAGGAGCAAAGAAGAAAATGGAGTAATTTTTGGGTTCCCAATGGGTAGCATTCCCATGGCCTGTCTTCGTTGTTGCTCGTCGCTCTCGTACCACAGAGGGTACGCGCCGCTCCTCGCGCCTAGAAGGCAAGCCATGGGAATGCTACTAGGGATTTAAAATTATATGAATGAGGAACTGGTTGAAAGTCCATAGCAATTTTAAACTTAGTTTAAAATTGAATTTTCAATTTTCAATTTTCAATTTTCAATAAGTAAGTGTCAATATTTCGACAACGCAAAATGTTGACGTTTTTAAATATTTAACAAATTTAAATTGATTTCAAATTGCCTCGATTTTATCGTGGGTCCTCGATGGCTTGCCATCGGGATAAATTTAAAATTTCAAATTAACTGTATATTACCACAAATCCCTGAAAAATCAAACCTCATCGATTTCCTAAAACCAAAAATCAGCGTGCGCTGATTTTTTGGTTTTGAATAGAAAACCTAACCGCTAATTTCTTTTGCCAGTTTTTTGAGCTCTTCCATGTCTGCGCTATTGTCGGGGCGAGGGCCATACATCACCAAAGCATCGTCTTTATACCTCGGGATCACATGCAAGTGAAAATGATGAACAATTTGTCCGGCATGGATACCGTTATTATTACTCAAATGCACTCCGTCTGCATTTAAAGCATCTTTCATTTTTATAGCGAGGGCTCTGCCCACAACAATAACTTTTTGCAACACATCTTCACTGATATCAAAAATATCCTCAACATGTATCTTGGGAATAACCAGGCAATGCCCACGGGTATTGGGATTTACATCCAAAAATGCCAAAACGTGTTCGTCTTCAAAAACCTTGGCCGAGTCAATTTCGCCGCTTACAATTTTGCAGAATATGCAATCCATAGCTTTTGCGAAGCAAAAGAAATTCTAAATTCAAAACACTAAATTCTAAAAGGTTTAGAGTTTAGGATTTAGAGTTTAGGATTTCGTTATCTTATCTGGTACGTTAACGTCACTGTCGCGTTCACTTCTTGCTGGCCAGCCTCTATTTGGGGAGCAACGCTTGTCGAGTCCTTGGCGCCGCCAAAACCTTCGGCATACATGGGCTGTGGGTAGTTATTATAGCCCTCGGAAATATTCACTAATTTACCGACACTCAAGCCCGATGCCTTTGCCATGTTCTGTAATTTTTCTTTGGCTTTAGCAATAGCCATGGCCCGCGCCTCGGCTTGCACTTTTTCCGGATTATCAATAGTAAACCATAAGCTGCCAACGTTGGTGGCGCCCTTGGCCGTTGCCTGGTCTATGATGGCATTAATGCTATCGAAATTCCGTATTTTCACCGATACCTGTTGCTCTAATAAATAACCGGTTAACACCCTGCTACCACTGCCATACACCGGAAAAGAAGCGCCTTCTCCCCTTCCGGAATCCATAGGCAAGGCAACACCTGGATAGTCATACATGGGAGTTAAATTATACAGGGTGGTTTGGATATCTTGGTCTACCACCCCTAAGTCCTTTATTGCTTTTATGACCGTATTCATTTTTTCATTGTTTTGATTAACCGCATCCTGGCTCTTTTTGGCCTCCGTCGTCACGCCAAAATTCACCATAGCAACATCGGGCTTGGCATAGGCCTTGCCCTCTCCGCTTACCATGATTTCTCGCGGCATATTTTGGGGAAGCGACCTGAATTGATACAATAATTCCCCTGCGCCAAACACGACGGCCAGGGCAATCAATCCGAGCATTACTTTGTACAACTTGTCCGATAAATCTAACGTATGGGTAGTTTCCAGCGAGGGAGCGACTTCTATAGTATGTGTTGTTTTATTTTCCTGTTCCATGGTTTTGATCGCAGAATTATGCGGAATATTACGTTAAGACGCGAAGCGTAATTGGTCACAACCAATTCGCTCCGTCTCCGGAATAACGCGGAATCTTTCCGCGCGGTTCTGCGTTAATTTCCGCGGATTTCCGCGGGATTTATTAGACCTGTTGCGTATTAAGGATTTGCTGCAAATTGCATATTTTGGCCAGAAATTTGCTATACCTAGTATAATTTGTCGCTCGTTCGAAAAAGAATAATTGCTATTCTTCTTTTTCTCTCTCGCTTAGCAAATTATAATTTTTCGGTCAAGATGTGGGTAAATTTGTAGCAACAAATTTCCCCATCTCCGGGCCCAGAGGGCAAGCCGAAAAATTCTATCAAATTTCCAGCTCAAAATCTGTAATTTTCGCGACAATCCTTAATACGCAACAGGTCTATTTATAATAATACAACAATGATATCACGATTGCATACAAAAAAGACACTAACACAACAATAAGCAATCCTCCGATAACTTTTTTATATTTTTTATCCTTGCGAGTCATTTCTACCATAGCGGCCTGGTTGGCCTTTTGTGATTGTACTAGATCTTCAAGCAATGATATAATTTTTTGGGTTTCCGGTTCCATGGTTGAGTGCGATGCTAATATACTAATTCATGCTAATAATACTAATGCGGAAACGTTATTCGCATCATTAGTATGCATTTGCATATTGGCATCGCATTACTTAATTTGAATAACGATTTTTCCTTTTACACGCCCTTGTTCTTTTGCCAAGAAGGCCTCTTTAATATTGTCCAAAGGAAATACTCTATCAATATACACCCTTACGTCGCCCCTTTCAATATATTTACTTAGCATCATAAGATGCTCTGTTGTTACTTTAGTAAACTGTGAAATGGCGGTTACGCCATATTGCTTCATTAAATCTTCATTAGGTTTTTCAATCATAGAAACAATCATGCCTCCCTTTTTTAGAACCTGAAATGATTTTTTATAGGTTTCTTGCCCCACGGTATCAAGCACCGCATCGTAACCGGAAATCATATCCTCGAATGATTGAGTGTTATAGTTAATGACGTAATCGGTTCCCAAATTCTTTGCATAATCCACTTCATCTTCGGCTGCCGTGGTTGCCACGTATGCCCCCAATTTTTTAGCAATTTGAATGGCCATGGTGCCGATGCCGCCGGCGCCGCCATGAATTAATAATCGTTGGCCCGCCTGCAAATTCATGTGCTCTGCCAAGGCCTGCAGGGCGCTAGCCCCAGTTAACACCGCCGCGGCCGCTTCATTAAAGCTCGTATTCTTCGGTATGGGAGCCACCAGCGCAGCCGGCACTGCCGTAAATTCTGCAAAGGCGCCAGTGGCCCCCGCCAAGACAATGGCCGAACCATACACCTTATCCCCCACATTTATATTTTCCACACCTTCATCAATTTCTACTACCACCCCCGATACATCACTTCCCAATGTAAAAGGAAACTTTACGGGTATGGCGCCTTCCATAATTTTAATATCAATAGGGTTAACGCACGAAGCATGTACTTCAATAAGCACCTGGCCTGGCCCCGGCTTTGGTTTTTCAATATCTACCATTTCCAGCACATCACTATTGCCATGTTTATTTATTTGAATTGCTTTCATATACTTTTTTCATCAAAAAATCGGTCATTCAAAGAAAGCCGATTCTTTGACAAAGAAATTATCTCTTTTTCTTTTTTCCTGCTTTTGCTTTTTTCTTTTTTGCTGGCATGGTATTAGTAAAATTATTTTTATTTTTATTTTTTCTTCGGCCTTTACTTTATTATAACAACCGTCAAAAAAATAAATAGAGTGCATAACTTTTTTAATGGATTAATTCATATAAATGTTTCCAGATGGCGTACATCGCATACGTATCGAGTCCGCAATACGTCTTTAGATCTTGAATAATTTTTTGTTTTTGCTCTGGGCTTAACCCACCTTGAATCATTTCGTTCCACTTCCGACTGGCGCTCCCCCCTTCTTTAATTTCCAAATCTTTATAACTTAATTCCGGAACCAGCACCGGCAACACATTTTTGATGGAGACCTTGCCCCGAAAGTCCCTGTGAACATATAATTGTTTTGAAAATATATTCATTAAATCATACACCCTGCTATTTACCGCATCGATGAATAATTTGTATTCCGGCAAACGCGCGGCAATTTCGTTATTTATTTTACATTCAAACCCTTTATTCCAAACAATAATACTGCCCTCGTCGCCAATATCTTTTTTCAAGGAATTTACAAAGTCCGCCGTTGGATCGGTTTTTTCGGTAAATATAAATTCGAAGTGCTTTAATTCATCACGTAAATCATCCGAGTCATCCGAGGCCCGACGTCGGATAGCTATCCGACGTCGGGCCTCGGATGACTCTAAAACATATAGCGAATATTGAAACGGAATTTGCTGGTAGGGCGAAAACCCGTCAAAGCGCGGAATGGCGCAGGGAAACGTTTCGTAATCCAAAAAATATAAGGGGAAAATAAGCGAGTCCAGTTCTTTTTTAATAGTTGGCGGATCAATGAGCGTTTTATCTTCCCTATATACTTCAATCTGGTTTTTTTGAGTCAGAGAAAATTCAATATGGCTGGGGATATCTTTAAATTCAAAGATGTTCACATCAATCATTTCTTGAAGCTTTAGCTTACTGAGTCCGATCCTAGAAATATCATGCACGCCGTACTCGGGCACACCGGGATTTGAATAGGCAAAGGTGGCACAGTGGTTTGACCTACCTTTATATACGCAATCACAGTGGCCAAAGGGTTCATTTTCTTGCTCTATATATTTTAATGCAAACGTCATTTCCTTTCCCACCGTCCAGGCAATTGCTTTCACAGTTTCAGTAACGTCTTCTACATGAAAAAGCTTAGATATTTCAATGGGCCCCTGGCGAACGTATTCGGAATTTAAATGAATGACGTACGCCTTGGTAATATCCAAATCAAATTTCTCCAGTAAATTTACTTGAAACGCCAAATCATGGTAGTGAGTTTTCTTATCAACATCGGTGGTGGATTTTACTTCGTAAATAGTATAACTGCCATCGGAATTTAATTCTAATATGTCCACAGCGGCATTTAGATTGTCACGCAAAAAATTTGCCTGAAAAATTGCCTCTTTCTTTTTAGCAATTAAATCCTGGGTTATTTGCCGGGCCTCATCTCCCCTACCCTCAACCAAAAACCCTCTGGGGAATAATTTACGGGCCACCAATTCAACTTCGTTTCCCGTTTCAATGATTTGCTGTTCAAATTCAGAAAGTTCCTTTGCATCATAAATCTCGGGCTTGTGAAGTTTCAGCCAGACATTTTTCTTGCACTCCCGCCAGATAAGATAGTCAGTTTTGGTTAAAATCATTTTTATAGAGCGATCCGAATAATCCGAATCTTCATCCGAATAATCCGAATTTACGCCGTCATTGCGAGGGCCAACAGGCCCGAAGCAATCTCGTTATTCGGAACATTCGGATGCAAATTCGGATTATTCGGATCGCTTATCTTTTAAGCTCAAAATACAATACACTAAACGGAAAACCGGGAATAATTCTAAGATGTGCCTTTCCTAAAAAGGTATTAGGAGCGACTTCCACAATTTCATCCAATACCCATTTAATCCAGAAGGGATTGCTCTTCACATTATAATCAATTTTTAACACCAACAAGTGCTGGTCAAATAACCCATTACTAACGTAGGTTTTAAAGGGGTATTTTTCCTTTTCTATCTTAACTGTTTGATTTTCGAAAGAATGGGCAAAGATAGACGCAAAAAAGGATTTCTTTTTGCCCTCAAATACATTAATCCCGGTTAAGTTTTCTGCATTAAATGTTTTACCAACCCAAGAAGTTTTAAATCCCACATCGCCCCGGTAAAATCCATCGGGCCTCGGATTAGGCAATTTACCCAGTAAAAACTCTTGCTGGTTTGGTTCTTTTTTCATTTGAAAAGTGCGCAACCATAGCAAAAGCAGCGCTATCGCCAGCAAAATAATAAAAAACTTAAACAACACTAAGGCCAAGAGGATAAAAAATATGGCGTAGAGAATTTTGAAAATTTTTTTCATATTTCAATCTCTTTTCTTCGTCATTGCGAGGTCACAACCGAAGCAATCCCCTGACAACTTTAGATTGCTTCGTCGCCCTTCGGCGCGGCTTAGGGCTCCTCGCAATGACAGAATAATGATTTTCAGTTATCCCAAAAATGTCGGCCGGTCTTGTAGGCCTCAATGTAATTTGGAATCATGCCAAACAACGGACTTGGCAAGTTATCAACATCATACCAATCCCAACCCTCTAATTTGTCTGGCTCCAATACCGTTGGTTGGCCGCTTTTCCAATCAGCGACTAGCCCTATATCAACATAGTGTTTTGGTGCATAGTCCTTTACATTCACCAAACACAAAAACCGGATATTTTCAATTTCAATGCCGGCTTCTTCCAGGGTCTCGCGCTTGGCACATTCCTCAAATGATTCCATGTATTCCACATGCCCGCCGGTTCCTGCGTATTCCCCATCACCATGCGAATTTTTCCGCTTACCCAAAAGAATTTTACCATCCTTGACCACAATAACCCCAATACCAACTTTAGGGCGTAGTTCTTTTTGATGTTCCATATTTCCATAATAACCTAAAAAATAGAATAAGAAAAACTAATCTCTTTCCAAACCAATATTATACAATAAGATTGGTAAATAACACCAAATGCCACTCTTATTGTCATTCCCGCGAAAGCGGGAATCTAGCGTTTTTACGTGAAATCCTGGATCCTGGGCTTTGGCGGGGATGACACGGAAGAGTTATTATTCACCAAATTCATAATACTATTCATTGACATATAACAATTATGCATTAGAATAAACACGACCCAATTGCTCCTTAACAATAACCGAGATAACTGAGACGAGCATTTTGGATGCCAAATAGTTGGTTTCTAAAATGCTCGTCTCACTGAAGTGAGATAGCAGACCTCAAAAACACCTGTCAAAAGGGGAATTTCTATGACGCACAAGAAAGTGGCTTTCGTGACGGTGGGAATCGTGGTGGTGGCACTCATCATCACCGCAAACACACCAGAGAATCTCGCCTGTGCCGACGAGACCCAAACGATCAGCGAGCGCAGCCAGAAGGCACTTTTCCTGGTCCGAGTCGGCGGGGAGCATGGCACGGGTTTTCTCATCAGCCGCGACCCGCCCCTGGTGGCAACTGTGGCACACATCGCCTCAAAAGCGGAAAAACCCGAAACCATCATCGTGCAGGAGAACGAAACAGGGACTTTAAGGAAAGTCAAATCGGTACACATCCACAAGGGTTTCAAATCCGACCAGGGCGGAAAAAATCCGTACAGCACCGACATCGCCCTGCTCGAACTTGAGGCATCCAAGGATGTACTCGCTCCGCCGCTTCGCCTACTAAAAAACAATACAGGTGAGGATTTCAGGGGAGCGAAGATCATCTTGATGGGATTCCCCAACTACACAACGTTCGGCGGTGAGCAACAAAGCCCGGAGGCAGTCACCCGGCACGGAGTGGTTCGCCGCCTGCTTGATTACGACGGCAGTACAACATCAAAAACTCCCAAGCGCCCGATGTTCGAGCACGACCTTGCCGTCCTCAACGGCGAGAGCGGAGCGCCAATCATGGCAAGTCCGTCAGGCAAAGTCATCGGAATTCAGGTTGGAGTCCGACGGTTCACAAAAACGGGGACGACAGAACTTATTGCCGTCATCCCGATCGCAATCCGCACCGATGAGCTCTGGACATTAATCGAACAGATTGACATGACCAAGGCCATCCCCCCAGGATGACAAGTAGTCATCAGACATACCACGCGGCAAGAGTTCACCGCGTGGTTTTTTATATACCGCTGTATATATGACTAGAACTAAGAATTCAGGAACAAATTCGGCATTGCCGACAATTTTCATACCGAAATGGCTAGGGCGAGAGTTAAAAATATGAAGATTAAAGCAGATTTGAAAAATTTTTCCCGACTTCGGCAGCATAGAATCCGAATACCCTTTTTTTTGGTATTACTTCTCTCAACACTTCAACATATCTAGCTATCGAAACACAGATATTTTGGACTAACTCATAAGAGGCGAGGAGATTGCCTAAAACCCTTCCATTGTTAACCATGTATTTAGAAAGTTTTTCTAGTTTTGGATTTCTTAACATATTGTAAAGATAAGAATGCGTGATTTCATTTCTTGCGCTTACTATCTCCACCAGCACAATAGGAACTTTAATAGAATTAAATTCAATCTCAAAATTTTTACAAATTTTTCTGTATTTTTCTAAAATATCTAATCCCAAATCATCTATCTTGATATTTTCAACTTGATCCCCTTGAGATAGGGAAATGATAAGTTCATTTAACCAAGCTTCAAATGCAACTGTTGCTAAAATAATACAACCCAATAAATGTTCAGAGTAATGATTATTCTTTACTTTAAAAGTAGTCGAACTTTCGAGCCGAGATTGCTCTAAAAGTAATTTCGCACTTTCTATTAATAATGGAGATGTTGAAACTCCCCCAGCAAATTTTTCTTGGTAATTTATTCTTAAAAATTTTCTCTTATTTCTCTTATTAAAGAATGATAAAATTTTTAGGTAGTTCATCATTATTTATATCTTTTCAATTGCGGAGAGGGTGGGACTCGAACCCACGAGACCCTTGCGGGTCATAGCTTTCCAAGCTATTGTAATGGCCACTATACGACCTCTCCAAAATTAAATCTTAAATTGAAAAATTAAGAGATAAAAAACTAAAGCGATAATAATACGGTAAATTCCAAATGAAATAAATGAGTGGTTTTTAATGTAACCAATAAACCATTTGATTGCAAGCATGGCCACCAAAAAAGAGGTGATAAATCCTATTGCCAGCAAATGGAATTCATTAAAAGAAAAGCTTCCGGCGCTTTTGAATAAATCATATCCGGTGGCCGCGGCCATGGTAGGAATAGCCAATAAAAAAGAAAATTCAACAATGGCCTCGCGGCTGATTCCCATAAGCAATCCTCCGACAATAGTGGCGCCAGAGCGCGATACCCCAGGAATAATAGCTAATGATTGCCAAACTCCGGTTAAAAAAGATTTTTTATCGCTAATCTGGCTAACTTCAGCCAGGCCGACGCGACCGTACTTTTTGTGCCAAAGTTCAAACAAAATAAGCAGTGCGCCACCAACCAATAATGACCAAAGCACCAAATACACATTTGAAAGCAAGTACTGCTTTAGAATTTTATAGAGCAAAAAACCAATAATCGCTGTTGGTAAAAAAGCAATAAAAACTTTTTTGAAAATTTGCTTACTGGAAATAATTCTTTTCCAGTATAATACCACCACCGCCAAAATCGCTCCAAATTGGATGGTAATTTCAAAACTTTTTAAAAAATTTGAGTCGCTGACCCCCAGTAACTTACTGGTTAAAATCAAATGTCCTGTAGAGGAAATGGGCAAAAATTCAGTTACGCCTTCAATAACCCCTAAAATAATGGCTTGAATAATGGTCATGAGTTAATATCCTTTAGCAATCGCAGAGGCGTACGCAAAATTATAGAAATAATCATCCCATCCCTGATCCGAAGAAGCATATTCGTTATCAAAATAAAAATGATCTGCCAGCATTTCTCTCAACAAGCATAATTCTTTTAACTTGCTTTTATTTTTTGAATCCTCAATAGTCATATCCAACAGTTCTAATGATCGCTCAAAAGCCTCTTTGCTTCGTAATTGATCATTCTTACGCCAATGGACGGTCCTTGAAATTTCTGAACCAACATTCCCCATTTGATCTAAAAAGGAAAATGTTTTCCATTTACCTGCCGCTAATCCCGTATGTTGATAGTTCATTTTTTTACTAATACATTAATAATATCGGTAATTTTTTGTCTTATTTCTGGACTTTCAACCCCCCTTGTTCTGTTTCCTAAACCTGGTTTTAGATTGATAAGTGAATCAAAAACAATAAATTTTTCATCTTCTTCGGAAGGAACAAGATTAATGCCCCATACATTTTTTGGCTCACTCTGCTCTTCTTTTATCAAAAACTCCATAAGTTCAGCATGAACCTCTGCGTCAACTGCCACAACCTTTTTATCTATGTCCACGACCGCCTTTAACACATTCACAAAAAAGCCTTTCTCGCAAAGCTCTTTTAATTCGGAAATTGTAATGGTATCTTTTATAATTTTCATAGTTAAATTTTTAAAACTGAACGCTGAATAAAAATAGGTAAAAATTCTGTCACGCACCCCCAATAACTCCTAAAATAGTGGCTTACATTATTACTATATATTTGATCATTTTTCTTTTAACTCAGACGCATTAATACCAAATTTTTTCTCATACCAAACGACCGTCTTTGGATCTCGGGAAATCATTTGTCTCGCAAAATCTAAGCTTATTTCCATTGCATCCACCTTGATACTAAATTGCTCTGCATACTTCCAATTTAAATATAAATGAATCCAATCTTGGATATCCTTTTCATCTTCCTCGTCCTTGGGATCAACTAAAAGTTCGATATCCAAATCGGAATTAATTCCAAACCTTTTCATATCACCCATCGTTGAACCCGAAAAACTATACCCAACCACTGGAACCCTCTGTTTCACTTCTTCTACAAATCTGCGGCCAATTTCCAACCTCTGCTCTTTCAATACAAGTTTATCTTCACTTGATAAAATCGCTCTTGCACTCTTATCCAATTCAGGTTCCTCTTCCCAAAAATCTGTTATAGGATTTCCTGTTTCTAGCTTTTTCATTGGGAAATTGCCTCTTCTCTGTGTTAAATACTCATATAATTCTGGCAATTTTACTTGAATTTCTCCCAACCTGGCTAAATCAATTTGAACGATAAATGGGTGAACTGAAGAATTATATAGCTTTTCATATAGCTCTTCTTTTTGCTTGTCGGTACCAAAAAAAACTAAATCAATATCAGAAGTATACCCAAAATCCGTTCTATCAAAAACTGGTGGCTTTAAACTAACTAACTCATTTGGAATTTTTAAATCAACTAATGCATCCCTCAAAACATCCGCCCTTTTATCGCATTCCATTTCCAAGCGCTCCCTTATTTTTCTACCTTCTGGACTCACGGACAATTCAAACTTTCGCTCAGAGACAATGTTTTCCACTTTTTTTGATTCTGACTCATTCATAAATTGGTATATTACTTAAACCTCCTTATCACGCAATGCTTTTATTCTTTCTTCCACGGGTGGGTGGGTTTGAAATAGCGCCACAAACCAATTCTTGCTTTGCTTTTCGTTAAACGGAGAATCAATATATAAATGAGCCGAAGCGGCGTTAGCGACTTTCATGGGTGTCATATCGGCGGAAATTTTTTCCAGGGCACTGGCCAGACCTTCCGGGTAGCGGGTTAAAAGCGCTCCGTCGGCATCGGCTAAAAATTCTCGCTTTCGGGAAATGGCTAATTTAATTAAGGTGGCGGCAATGGGCGCCAAAATAGCGGCGGCAAGTCCCAGCACCATCAATAATGCGCCTACTCTATTGTCGTCTGAATTGCGGCCTCTCCCTCCAAAAAAACTGATTCGCAAAAAGAAATTTGCCAAAAGAGAAACGATTCCTGCCAACACCACCACTACAGTTCCCAAAAGCATATCTTTGTTTCCGATATGACTTAATTCATGAGCTATCACTCCTTCCAGTTCTACTTTGTTTAATTTTTCCAAAAGCCCGCGGGTAACTGCCACCACCGCATGGTTTTTATCGCGCCCCGTGGCAAAAGCATTCAACTGCATTTCTTCAATAATGTATATTTTAGGCAAGGGAAGCCCAGCCGTAATACACAAATTTTCCACCAATCGATATAATTCGGGGCTATCGCTTTTTTGTATCAACTTGGCATGAGCCATGGAAAGCACTAATTTATCTGAAAACCAATAACTGCCCACGCTCATGGCAATGCTCAAAAATACCGCGATATATAAAATGGCATCACTTTGCAAGGCCTGGCTGAAAATCCAGCCAACGGCGATAACGAAAACCAAAAAGAACGTGATAAGGAACCACGTTTTTTTGTTATTTGAATCAGCGTGAGTATAAATACTTGGCATAAAATTAAGGGATACTTAACGCTGCTTGCCAATTCAAAACCGACGACAATGGGCGTAAAAACATAAGGGTGCCCAGCACCAATCCGTCGCGGATGTTCACCAGCACCATGATTTCAAACACAATGGTCAGCAAAAGAATCAGCCACACGGGCGAAGCAAATACCAGCCAGAATCCCAGCAGAGATTTCAAGTAGATCCATTTTGGTAAAAGCAAATATATTGGTCATGATAAAAAATAATTATTGACACTCTGATTCTATCGACCTAAAATTGATACCATTAAAGTTTAACAGCTTATTCTTCCATAGCAACTCTAATAGAAGCGGGTAAATAATCAGGTTTTTCTTTCCATAAATATTGCCAAATATAATACGTCTTACTGGTTGGTTGGTCAACTAGCCACCGAATAAATCTTTCATGGGTTAACTCAGTATCTGCAACATTATTATCACGAGCAAAAGACCATGTTGCTGATGCCAGTTCGATGCAGGCTAATAAAGTTTCTTTATCGGTTGCACCACGAAATCCTCGTAATTCTAAAGTACGCGGATTAGTCAAGTTAACAAGCTCATACCTATCACCCCATGACAAGTCAAGGTCAAAAGCGCTTTTACCTTCAACATCTTTACTTTTAGCAAAATTGCTATCACTTCTGCGTGTAAATAAATTTAGAAAATCTTTATTTTTTTTAGAATTCCAAAAAATAACCATCCTGCCCACGTTTAATTGAGGCGCCTCATTTCTTGAAAGATGCACATGCAAACCACAACATTCAGTTTCCTCACTGACCGCCTTTCCTTCAATTGTTTTTGATACATTTTCACAGACATGAATAACCTGTGATAAATCACCATAATCAGTCACAATTTCAAATCCATCAGAACTACCTACTGGATAACCATAACGATCTGTTGCATATTTAAGGCTTCTATCTTCTGAAAGAAATAACTTACCACTACCAGCAAGATAGATTTTCTCAGCTAACTCATACCTATCAATAGTGGGTACAATTTCCAATTCTACCCCAATCCAATCGGTGCTACGAGCCCCTTCTATTAACTGCCCGGATACTTCATGGTATTCATAAATATTTTCAACATAGTCGGGATGTGTAGGTACTGGAGGATTCCATGCTTGGGGTTCCTGACGAAAACCACGAGCGGCACAAAATTCATCAAGATTCATCCATTTCCTCTTCCTACTTTCCTTTCCCTTAGATTTTTTTTCAACTAAAATAGGTGGACCTATTTCACTTTCATTTGATCTAAAATTATTTTCCATTAACATTATTGGGATTTTTTTAAAACTTAACCGGCACAGCATTGCGTTCTGCCTCTGTGGTGATTTCGAACAAGTCCATTTTGGTAAAACCAAAGGCGCCGGCCAGCATGTTGTCCGGAAAGCTTTCAATCTTAATGTTCAGGTCTCGTACGTTAGTGTTGTAAAACCTTCGGGCGGCCTGGATTTTGTCTTCCGTATCGGTAAGCTCCCGCTGTAATTCCAGAAAATTAACCGAGGCCTTTAAATCAGGATAATTTTCAGACACAGCAAATAAACTTTTTAGTGTACTTGAAAGCATATTTTCCGCATCGGCTTTTGCGGCAACTCCGGAAGCCCCCATGGCATTGGCTCGGGCTAGGGTTACCTTTTCAAATAATTCTTTTTCGTGGGTGGCATATCCCTTTACCGTTTCCACTAAATTGGGAATTAAATCGTATCGCCGTTTTAACTGCACATCAATGTCGGCCCAGGCCTCTTTGGCCCGGTTTTTTAGAGTCACCAAACCATTGAAGACCCCGATGGCCCAAAGCAGGGTACCCACTAAAACGACTAAGATGATGATGGTTAATAAAGCCATAATGTTGTGAATCTGGAATCTTGTAGCTGGAAGCTGGAATAGAATAAAGAACTATGAATCTGGAATTCCAGATTCCGTTTTTTATTCAAGCTACAAGATACAAAATTCAAGATTCAAGTTTTATTACTTTGGTAACTCCTCAATTAAACTATTAATATGCGGATGTTGCACCACAAATTTATAATTAAATAATTTTAATAATATAAGAAAATCCTCTAATTCTTCCCTGAATTTTTCGGGCCCTGAAAACACCTCCCATAACTGTACTACTAAATTCTTGGCATATTGGTGCAGTAATTCGTAATCGGATTTTCGTATCAAATACATCATGATTTGCTTGAATTCCCCGCGGTCCAGCCAAATCCCCTGGCAACGTTTGCAAAAATCAATCTTCACCTTTGAGTCGTCGTAGTTTACTTCCATAAAAGGAATTCTGCACACCGGACAGCGCTTATCAATTCGCATCACGGCAAATTTTCCCTTGTCCCGCCAAATATCAAAATCGAGCCATTGAAGATTGGCATCATTATCATCTTTGGCCAGGCGCAATTCGTCTTTATCAAACCAGACCCCAAGACACTCGGGGCAATAGTCAACCTCAACGTGATGGAATAAAACCTTTTCTAAGGGATTTTTATGATGGTTAGGACAGAACATAGTGAATTTAAAATTTAAAATGATAAATTTAAAAACAATTTTAAATATCAAATTTCAAAACGTGTTTTTAAATTAGTGCTTTTAAATTGTTTTTGAATTTTAAATTTAGGTTTTTAAATTCAACTTCATTCTACCTAAAAATTAACGCAAAAACAAGGGTAAGTAAAAAAAGTCCGGTGCAAAGCATCGGACATAGAGGGCTAACCAAGCAGGTTTTTGGCAATTTCCTGCCAAGAGGTAACCTGCGTGACATGGCGCAAGATACTTCCAGAACAGGACTGCTCTTGATCAGGCCCATGAAAAAGATATAGATTTTCTATACCTGCGTCATTAAGGGCTACGAGAAGTTCTGTGCTATCGGAAATAAAATGGGTAATTTCTAATTCGCGGCAGATTGCGACTTCTTGAACCTTGTGACGAAATAGGTAAACATTACCAGCCGGTATACCGGTTACTTTATGGAATATATGATCAAACAACCAATGAAGTATTTTTGGATGCGTTTCCCCCCAGGCATAAGAAACAAGAAAGATGCCTTCAGAAAATCTCTCCCGTTGCAACCTTGCCAACATTTTAAAAGCACCAGGAATTTCCTCATATTTCCCTTGGTCATCGCACATACTTGAAGCAATAATGCCCCGTATACCCAAACCAAGAATTTCCTTAGCCATAGGTCGCCTCCTGGATATTTTACAAAGGGCTGCTTATACTCTGCACTTAATGTAACAAAAAATCTTCCTTGAATCAAGGAAGATTTTTTCTATTTTTTTCTACTCACTACCAACTACTCACTACCCAGTACCTACTGACCCTAGTATTCGTCCCCCATCATTGGCGGCATTCCACCGGCCATTGGACCCATTCCCCTTTCTTCTTTTTTAGGTAAGTCAGCTACCACGGCTTCGGTGGTAAGCAACATGCTGGCGGCTGACACCGCATTTTCAAGAGCCGTTCTTATTACTTTGGTAGGGTCAACCACTCCTGCTTTAATTAAGTCCTCGTACACCATAGTCGCCGCATTAAATCCGAATTCACCAACTCCCTCTTTTACTTTCTGCACCACTACCGCGCCGTCAATGCCGGCATTTTGGGAAATTTGGCGAATAGGTTCTTCCAAGGCACGCCGTAAAATATTAATTCCGGTTTGTTCATCACCATCTAATTTAATTGACTCCAAGCTGTTTAAGGCCCGCAAAAGCGCTACTCCGCCACCCGGAACAATTCCTTCTTCTACCGCGGCCCGGGTAGCATGTAATGCATCTTCCAGTTTATGCTGCTTGGCTTTTTGCTCAACTTCGGTGGCCGCTCCCACTTTTAATACCCCCACTCCTCCTGCCAATTTTGCCACTCGTTCTTGCAATTTTTCCTTATCAAAACTTGAGGTAGCCAGTTCTATTTCTTTCTTTAGTTGTCCGAGTCGGTTTTCGATTTCTTGTTTTTCACCTTTGCCTTCCACAATGACCGTATTTTCCTTTGTCGCAATTACTCTTCTGGCGTGTCCCAGCATTTCTAATTCCACATTTTCCAACTTCATGCCTTTTTCTTCTGAAACAACTTGAGCACCCGTAACACAAGCAATGTCTTCCAGTATTTCTTTTTTCCGATCACCAAACCCAGGGGCCTTAATGGCTAATGCCGTAAAAATGCCCCGTAAACGATTTACAATTAATGTGGTCAGCGCATCCCCTTCTACATCATCAGCAATAATGACCAATTCTTTTTTACCGGTTTTTACAATTTTTTCCAACAGCGGTAAAATTTCAACCAGCGCGCCGATTTTTTTATCGGTAATCAAAATATAAGGGTCTTCCAATACCGCTTCCATTTTTTCCTGATTTGAAACCATGTAGGGCGAAATATATCCGCGGTCAAATTGCAACCCTTTAACAATTTCTTTTGATAAGCCAAACGTTTTTGATTCTTCTACGGTAATAACACCATCCTTACCAACTTCTTGCATTACTTCGGCAATTAAGTCGCCCATTTCTTTGTCCTGCGCTGAAATGGTTGCCACTTGCGCAATTTCTTCTTTGGCACTGATTGATTTTGACATCTCTTTTAAAGCAACTACAATAGCATCTTTTCCCTTTACAATTCCCTTGCGCAAGGCCAATGGATTGGCTCCGGCCGCCACATTTTTCAACCCTTCAGTGGCAATGGCTTGGGTCAACACCACGGAAGCCGTAGTACCATCGCCAGCCATGTCATTAGTTTTTTCAGCAACTTCCTTAATAATTGAAGCGCCGATATTTTCCATCACATCTTCCAATTCAATTTCTTTAGCAATAGAAACACCGTCGTTGGTAATCGTTGGACTTCCAAAATTTTGACCCAAAACCACATTGCGGCCCTTCGGACCCATGGTGACTTTAACGGCATTGGCCACTTTGTCCAAACCCTGTTTTAGAATTTTTCGAGCATTTTCACTATAGATTATTTTTTTGCTCATAGTTTTTTAGTGCGATGCCAATATACGAATGCATACTAATAATACTAATAAAAGTCTACGCACGACGGATTAGTATCGTATTGGTATGATTAGTATGAATTAGTATATTAGCATCGCATTCCTTATTCAATAATTGCTAGAATATCGCTTTCTTGGGCAATTAAATATTCTTTCCCATCAATTTTTATTTCATTGGGGCCGTACTTGGTAAACAGCACTTTGTCCCCTGCTTTTACCGACACGGGAACTATTTTTCCATCATCGGTTTTCCTGCCCTGGCCCACGGCAATAACCAACCCTTGTTCGGGTTTTTCTTTTTGAGCGGTGTCGGGCAAAAAAATTCCCGACTTGGTTTTTTCTTCTTCCTTAATGGGTTCTATTAAAATGTGATCTGCAAGGGGTTTTATTATCATAATTTTTGTAATTTTTAATTTTGTAAATAATTTCTTAATTTCTCAAAATTTAAACATTAACGCATTATTTAAAAATTAAAAATTTGGAAATTAAAAATTCGTTAAGATACTACAATCTATAAAATTTAAAAACCTTTGTCAATAGATATCGCTTTTCGAGGCCGCAACCGAAGCAATCTCCTCCACTTTTAGATTGCTTCGTCGCCCCTCGCTGCGGCTCGGGACTTCTCGCAATGACGAAATCAGGGAGTTAAAAAACAGCGCCGGTTAAAATAAATAATACTTTATACTATTTTTATTAACTCTGTATTATGTTACAATAAAGCTATGAGAAGAAATGATATTTCTAAAAAAATTCTTGAGGAACTCTATAATCAAAATCTTCTTTCTAGAAAAGAAATCGCTTCTCTATTAAATTGTAATATAACCACCATAAACAAAAGAATGGAAAAATTTGGTATTACTCCAAGAAAACAAAAAGTAGCAGTAAGAATAGCGAGTCAAAAGAAAATAATATCTATACCAAAAGGAATTCTCAAGAAGTTATACCTTGAAGATAAATTATCTATCATTGTCATTGCTAAAAAATTACATTATTCTAGAGAAACTATAAGGAGAGAAATGATCAAACAAGATATTCCCCTTAGAACAATATTGGAATCGATAAAGCTTGGTTGGCAGGAAAAAAGAATAAAGAGGACGGTGTTGGTTAATCTTTACTATAAGAACAAATTAACCCAAAAACAAATTGCGAAAAAACTTAATACCCACCATGTCTATGTCTCAAAATTAATGAAAGATTATGGATTAAAAACTAGAAGTGCTGATTTTTATCATACTAAGTATAAAAAATATGATTTCTCAAATGATTTACATGAAAAAGCTTATCTAATCGGCTTTAAATTGGGGGATCTTTATGCAAAACTATTACCCTCTAAAAAATTAATTGTAATTAGCACAACCTCTACAAAAATCCAACAAATTCATTTATTTAAAAAATTGTTTGAGAAATATGGCCATGTATGGGTAAGTAAGGCAAGGGAAGATAACAACAGAGTTTTTACAGTTTTATTAAATAGGTCTTTCGACTTCCTTTTATTGAAAAAAGATTCGATGCCCGATTGGGTTAAAAAAAATAAGGCCCACTTTTTATCTTTTTTAGCAGGTTACACAGATGCAGAAGGTGCTATCTTTATCGCAAAAAGCAATGTTGCCGGTTTTACGCTAGCTTCTTACGATAAAAACATCCTGTGGTATATTTACAAGAATTTATTAGAAATAGGGATCCCTTGCAATCCGCCAAAAATTCGAGTTAAAAAAGGTCACGTCAAAAACGATGGAACCATGTATAAGCAAAACCACTGGTACTTATACATAAGCAAAAAGAAACCTTTATTAAAATTATTGAAAATGTTAAAACCTTTATTAAAGCATTCAAAAAGATTAAGAGATTTAAAAAAAGCAGAAAAAAATATTATTAAAAGAAATAACAGAATTATATAATCTTGCCAAAAAAAACATCTCTTAAGAATTTGGCAGTATAAGATTTTTTATTTTTTGCAATATCTTGTGGAATTCCCTCGACAACAATCCCGCCACCTTTTTCTCCTCCCTCTGGCCCTAAATCTATAATCCAATCCGAAACAGCAATAAGCGAAATATTGTGTTCAATAACTAATACTGTATTTCCTTTATCGACCAAATTTCTTAATACTGAAATCAGTTTCTTAATATCTTCAAAGTGCAAACCGGTGGTTGGTTCATCTAAAATATATAATGTGTTACCGGTGTCGCGGCGTGAAAGTTCGGTAGCCAGTTTTATCCGCTGGGCCTCTCCGCCCGACAGTGAAGTGGCCGCCTGGCCGAGTTCAACGTAAGAAAGCCCCACCTCTTTTAACGTTTTCATTTTATCGTACACCCCCGGGATATGTTCGAAAAACTCACCGGCTTCTTCAATGGTCATTTTGAGCACGTCGGCAATATTTTTATCTTTATAAGTAATTTCCAGCACCTCCTTGCTGTAACGCTTACCGCGACACTCCTCGCATTCTACATAAATATCCGGCAAAAAATACATTTCTACTTTTTTGGTACCCTGTCCTTCACAGGCCTCGCACCGGCCGCCTTTTACATTAAAACTAAAACGGCCCGCTAAATATCCGCGAATCCGCGATTCTTTCGTTTGGGTAAAAATATCACGAATAAATGAAAATGCGCCAGTATAAGTTGCGGGGTTTGACCGCGGAGTCCGACCAATGGGCGACTGGTCAACCAAGACCACCTTATTAATGTGTTCGGTTCCGGTAATTTTTGTATGCATTCCAGGTTCATCTTTTGCTCGGTAAAATTGCTTTAGCAATGCGCGGGCCAGAATGTCATTTACAAGCGACGACTTGCCGCTGCCCGAAACACCGGTCACACAAATAAATTTACCCAAAGGAAAAGCCACATCAATGTTTTTTAAATTATGCTCTTTGGCACCCTTGACGGTTAAGTATTTGGTATTTGGTATTGGGTATTTAGTATTTAAACCAACTTTTTGGCCTTTGCTTAATACTTTATACTTACTACTTAATACCTCTCCAGAAACTGTTTTCCTCCCTGATAGATATTGTCCGGTCAATGTATTAGATTTGAGGAGTGCCCCTGGTGTTCCCTGGAAGATAACTCGTCCCCCGTGCTTGCCGGCACCGGGCCCAATATCCACAATCCAATCCGACGCCATCATGGTCTGTGGATCGTGTTCTACCACAATCACCGTGTTTCCTAAATCGCGCAGTTGCAATAACGTATGAATTAACCGGTGCTGGTCGCGCGCGTGCAATCCAATTGACGGTTCGTCTAAAATATATAGCACTCCGGATAATTTTGATCCAATTTGGGTGGCCAGGCGTATCCGTTGTTCTTCTCCCCCCGCTAAGGTAACCGCCTTTCTGTCTAAATTCAAATACCCGAGTCCCACATCAACCAAAAATTGAAGCCGATCATTAATTTCTTTGGTAATCGGCGTGCTGATTTTTACATCATTAGCACTCAGTTGTTTCGGCAAGGCGGAAAAAAATTTCTGCAAATCATCGACGGGCATCTTGACAATAACATCAACAGAAACACTGGCTACGGTAATCGCCAGCACTTCCGGTTTTAATCGTTTTCCCTGACACATGGGGCACTGTTTAATTACCATATACTGGTCAATTTCCTGACGCGTCCATTCGGAATCAGTTTCATGGTATCGTCTTTCCAAGTTTGCAATGACTCCCTCAAAACCCGCATTATCTCCATGCAAGATAATATCAATAATTTTTGGGGGTAAATTCTTGACCGGCACATCTAAAGAAAAGTGGTATGCACGTGCCAATTCCGAAAGATTCCAATGATAATACCCCTGCCGACCCACTTTATGGCTGGCATTCGACCAGGCAAAAATAGCGCCTTCAGCCAGCGTCAAATTTTTATTGGGCATAACCAAGTCAGCCGAAACCTCCAATTTTTCTCCAAGACCCGTGCATTCGGGGCAAGCGCCATACGGATTATTAAACGAAAACATGCGGGGTTCAAGTTCGGCCAGGGAAATGCCGCAATCCTCACAGGCGAAGTGTTCGCTAAAAATTAAATCTTCTGATTTAATTTTAGTATTAGGTGGTTTGTATTGGGTATTAAGTATGACAATGCCTTTTCCTAACTTTAAAGCGGTTTCCAGGGAATCCACTAACCGAGACCTATCCAAGTCATTTACCAATACCAACCGATCAACAACGGCTTCAATGTCATGTTTTTTTTGCTTATCTAGTAGCTTTTGCAGTGCTTCTTCTATTAGATACATATCTTTATCAATTCTTACCCGCACAAAACCCGCCCGCTGAATTTCTTGCAAAACTGCGGTGTGTTCACCCTTTTTTCCTCGTATAACGGGGCCCAGTATTGAAATTTCCGCGCCTTCTTTAATGGTTAATACCTGGTCAACAATTTGATCCACGGTTTGCTTTGAAATTAGTTTGCCGCAATTCGGGCAATGGGGCTTGCCGATACGCGCAAACAAAAGCCGCAGGTAGTCATAAATTTCCGTGGTAGTCCCCACGGTACTACGGGGATTGTGCACTGACTTGCGCTGGTCAATAGAAATAGCCGGACTGATGCCTTCTATTTTATCAACGTCGGGCTTATCCATAACCCCCAAAAATTGCCGGGCATAAGCCGATAAACTTTCCACATAGCGCCTCTGGCCTTCGGCATACAACGTATCAAATGCTAATGATGATTTACCGCTGCCCGAAAGCCCGGTAATCACCACCAATTTATTTTTGGGGATGTCCAGGTCAATATTTTTTAAGTTATGCACCCTGGCCCCGCGAATTTTAATAACATCGAGTTTCATATTTTATAGTTGCGCATGTTTTATGGTTGCACTTGATTGTACATTTTTTTAGGTATTATTTCAATCATACGTTCTAGCATACGTTTCTATCTATCCATGCTACCCACGGCTATCCACTAAAGAAAGATGCGGAGGGCGATAAAAGAAATGCCGCTGAAATTTCCATTTTCCACAAATTTCCACGATCGTGGAAATTTGTGGAAAATAAATTTAAATAAAATAATCGAGATTAATGAAGTTATGGCTATATGTTAAAATACTGTTTTATTTCTTCTTCGCCAGATATTTTTTCTATTTTTAAAAATTGGATATTCCCTCTAAAATCCCGCTTCCATAACGTGAGAATTGCCATAAGTTCCTTTTCAAAATCAAAAGGCGTTACCCAGACGCTCTTTTGTATTTCTTTGCAGCCAATCCAACGCAATTCTTTTCTTAAAAAGTCTCTGTCGTTTCGGCTTGCCTCGGGAATATCAAAAATAATCGCCCGCCAGAAACCATCCCACCTTTTTTGATTCATTTTTTTATTTCTTAGAACACTTTCTATGATCTTAATGCGCCCCTTTTCTGTAAGGTAGAATTTTTCTTCGGTAGGACTATAAGAGAAATAAGGACTCTTTTTTAAGCGATAAAATTCCCGAGGCAAATAATAAGAGTTTCCATACAAATTTACTCCAAATTCCGACCGAATACTCTTAAAATCAAACATAATCCTTACGCTTAAATCTAACATTTCTTTTGATTTTTCCCCAAGATATAATAAGATTTTTTTAGACAGAGTTTCTTTGTTCGTATTCTTGACTCTTTTTATTTTTTTTCTGAGTTTTGTTTTTTTCATATTTAAATTGTACCATTATTTTCCACAAATTTCCACGATCGTGGAAATTTGTGGAAAATGAATAATTTCTCGGGCGAAATTAGGCAAAAAAAAGAAGGCCGAGGCCTTCTAATTTTAAAGATTAGACCTGTTGCGTATTAAGGATTGTTACGAAAATTGAAGATTTTGTGGCAGAAATTTGATAGAATTTTTCGGCTTGCCTCCAGGCCCGGAGATGGGGAAATTTGTTGCTACAAATTTACCCACATCTTGACCGAAAAATTATAATGTGCTAAGCGAGAGAGGAAAGGAAAAATCGCAATTATTCCTTTCCGAACGAGCGACACATTATACTAGGTATAGCAAATTTGTGGCCGAAATATGCAATTTGCAGTAAATCCTTAATACGCAACAGGTCTATTACGTAAATAGAAAAATAAAAAAATTACCGAGAGAGTTTATCAACAATCAACTGCAGAAGGTTTTTAATTTCTTCCCTGCCCTCTGCTTCGGTTCCGGCTCCCACAAATTTTTGCCATTGGTCATAAATATCTTTGTCTTCGGTATCCCGAACCGCGTTTTCAATTTTTAGACGGTCTTCAAATGAAATTTCACCGTTGGCTCGCAAAACCTTGGCAATAAAAAGGTCGGCAAAATTGGCCACCGTATCGTTAAGACGAATGGCAGAACCTAAATCTTGATTCTTTTTACCGGCCGAATATAATTGCATTCCCAGCACCACATTGGCCGCCAAAGAAAGCACGAGAACGATGATAACGATAATTTTTATGAGATTCATAATTGACAAGAAAAATATCGTAATTTTTTACTTTAAAAATTACCGATTTCTTTTCCTCATTTTACCACTAATAATAATATAAGACAATAATACAAACATCCCCACCACGGCCAAGGTTTTCCAATCTAGATATTTAAGCCACCACCACAGCTTGCTTTCCATCTCAATGTTAATGTGGACACCGTTGTTTTCACTGACCCCAAATTCCTCTGATTGGAATTTCTGGTAGTTTTGGGCGGTGGCGGTCAGGTAGTACATTCCCTCCGGCACCAAAAAGGCGTAGCGTCCGGTTTTATCAGTTACCTGGGGGTTTTTTTGCTGGAAGCCATCACCGGGCCAAAGCTCATAATTTTTTGTCACGGGGTTGAGCCAATACAAAGAAACCTCGGCTTGGTTAATTCGTAATTCTCCGCCCATGATATTACTATACACATAGCCCTCGGGATCTACCACCACAATCAGCCGCACTTCCCTGTTACCAATGGTAACGTCCTTGTAATTCATAATGGTAATCACCTCGTACTCTCCCTCAACTGCGGGAGCCGTAACCTCGGCAGTCCAGATGCCATCTTCATCGGGATCGGCATAGTCAAATTCGGCTAAGAGGAACTTTTTTTCAATGGCGGGTTCGCCCTCGAGATTTTTGGCAAACTGCGGATTAGCAAAGGCCAGTGAGGCCTTCAGGAACTTGAGCGGTGCTTCAAATACAGTTTTTTTGGTTTGAGCCGACAAAAGCACCAGGTACCCTTTAACGCTTTCGACCGGAGCTAAGGGCTTTACGGCAAACTTTAAATTGGTGCCGGAAACCGCGTTAATCCTTTGCTCGGCCTGCCCGCGGTCGTTTAAGGAAACAATGATATTAAAATCAATCAGTTCATTTTGGGTTCTGGCAAAGACCACCTCGCCAGGGAGGGAGGTTTTAACGATGGCCGGAAGTTCGGCCAGAGGAATGTTCTTGGGCAGGGTAAGCTGGTTTAGACCAAGCTGGCCGGCTGGCAGTTTTTTATCAGGCAATGCCGGAGCCGCCAGTTCGGTTCCTGGCAATATTGGGGAATCGGCGATTTTTTGCAGAGCGATTTCTTGGGCCGCAATTCGCTGGTTTATCCCCGGAATAGCCAACTCCACTCCCTGTAATTTTTGCACCACCATATTCAGAGTGGATACCCCTGTGTCGGTGAAGGTCTTTTTTACCTCGGGCAACTTTTGGGCCAGAGTGCTCAAGTCAGAGGGCAACGGATGGAAGAGGAACTCTCTGATCTGGGCTCCAAAGAGCAGATCCCAATCGCCCGTAAGCGCCAACGGTGGTTTTGTGTCAACCACTTCTTGAATGGGAGGAAGGGACAATGGTTTGGGCTTTGGTAAAATAATATCGATGATTTCCTGGCCGATATCCTGGATGATTTCTCCGGCCTGGCTGATGGGCCCCGAGATGATGTCAATAATAGGGGTGATGGGGCTGGCCGGGGTGGATTCTTCGGGGGGCGTGGTTGAGCCACCGCCGCCGGAGCCGCCGCCGCCACCACCACCTCCTCCGCCTCCTCCTCCACCACCACCACCACCTCCGCCAAACGAAACGATGACATCAGAGGTGAAGGTGCCGGTGCGGGGATTGGAAGTTGATTCAAAACTGTGGTTATCAACGATATAAGCATAGTAGGAGTGGTCGCTGTCGCCGTCGTCTTGGACAATGGTGTAATTGCACGAGGGATCAGAGGAACTGGCTGATGAACTGCACCAGGTGCCGGCCGAGCCGCAGACGCCGGAAGCGAAATCGTTGGATTTGCAGATATATAATGTGACGGTATCGGCAGAGGAATCGGTGTCGGAATCAGAGGCCGTTGAAGTAAACGAAACCGCGTTACCCGTGGTAACGGCCCCGGAGGTATTAGAGACGGCCGTGAAAGCAGGAACGTGGTTGACCTCAAAAGGCGAGCCGTTGCTGCCCAAACCCTGGCTGGAAGAAGAACAGAAGGAGTTGCTATTTTGATCACAGACAAATGCGTACCAAACGTTTGATTCGCTGTCGCCTGCTACCGTGGCATAGGTTACCGAGGCCTGGCTCCCCGCAGCGGTGGCGCTGGAAATGGCCCAACTGCCTCCGCCGCAGGTAGGGGCGGCGCTATTGGCAGCGGTGATGCTATTGGTTTTACAAACGGCTAAATAATAATTGTCTGATTGGGTATCGGTGGCGGTGGCGGTGAACGTCACGTTCGAGCCGGCGTTGGCGGGAGACGACAGGGCCCCAAGGTCCGAAGGACCGGCGGAAATAGAGGGGGCAGTGTTAAACACCCAGCCGCTGTTGCCGCCGTTGTCGGTGGAATTGTCTCCCGGGTCCCAAGTAGCTCCCCCCGTAGCGGCCGAATCAGTTAAGTGTAGGTAGTCGCAAGATACGGTGCCCGAGGACTTAGAAAGCGTAGCGGCGGTTCCGCCCGTTGAAGCGTTAATGGTGATGACGTTACCTGAAGTTCCCGTACAGGAAAACGTCCCACCGATGGTTTGCGTCGTTGATGAAGTAAAGGTGACGGTCTTGGGCGGATTGATGGTGAAGTTGTTGAAAGTGTTGCTTCCGCTTACGATAATTGCCCCAGTGCCGGAGGCAGTAATACTTACATTGTAAAATGTCTCACCGCCGCCGGCAAAGGTTTTGACAGTAGAAGAAGTGTCAGTCAAAGAAATAGTGGAGGTGCTTTCGTTTAAGGTAAGGTTAGTAGTCGTTGAAGTATCCCACACGGTTCCCGTGCCCGATAAGGTCCAAGTGCCCGTGCCCATGGAAATAGTTCGGGTGTTGGTGTTGGCGGAGGCAACATTGGCGGCAGTTACATTGTAGGTAACCGCAGTTAAGGTTCCCTGAGTGACGGTTAAGGTACCCGTGGCAGTCAGGTCGGCTCCCAGCGTGGCGGTGATGCCCGAACCATTAATGATGAAATTGTAAAACGACATGGTATCTGAAAAGGTGGAAGTTCCGGTAAGGGTGAAATTGGCGGAGCGCGCGGTAAACGTTCCCGATCGTGACCAGGTGCCTCCGACCGAGACACCGTAGTTTGAACCGGACTTGGTGTCGAGGGTGCCGGCAGTGATGGTTAGATTGTTGCTCGTACCAAGGCCGCCCTGCAAGGTGTAGGTGCCGCCTGAGCCGTTTTGGGTGAGGTTGTAAAAGGTGGTTCCTCCGGGGTCGAGCGTGGCGCTGGCGGAGGTTGAGGTGAGGGTGACGGTGCCTTCGCGGGCGGTAAACGTTCCCGAGTTTGCAAAGTTGCCGCCGACGGAAATTGCAAAATTGCTGCCCGATTTGGTGTCGAGCGTGCCGGCGGTGATGGTTAAATTATTGGTGGTGGCGAGGGCATCTTGCAATGTATAAGTTCCTCCCGAGCCGTTTTGGGTGAGATTGTAAAAACTGGAGCCGCCGGAAGTGAGTGTGGCGCTGGCGGAGGTTGAAGTGAGGGTGACGGTGCCGGATCGGGCGGTAAAGGTGCCGGAGTTGGAATAATTATTACCGATACTTACTCCAAAATCGGAGCCGGACTTGGTGTCCAGAGTTCCGGCGGTAATGGTTAGATTATTTGAAGCGGTTAACGCATCCTGCAACGTGTAGGTGCCGCCCGAGCCGTTTTGGGTGAGATTGTAAAAACTGGAGCCGCCGGAAGTGAGTGTGGCGCTGGCGGAGGTTGAAGTGAGGGTGACGGTGCCGCTGCGGGCGGTGAAGGTTCCGGAGTTGGCAAAGTTGCCTCCGACGCTCATGGTGTAGTTTGAGCCAGATACGGCATCCAGCGTTCCCGCGGTGATAGTGACATTATTATTGACGGTAGTGTTTCCGCCCAAGTCAAACGTTTCAGAAGAATTGTTGAGCGTCAGGTTATTGTAGGTGACATTGGCGACGGTGGTATTGCCACCCGCATTATTACCCGCGTAGGCCACCGTAGAGGTATTAACATTGAGTGTCAGATTGGTACTAGTAGAAGTATCCCAAGGCGTGCCAGTGGTGCCAGCTAACGTCCATGTGCCGCTTCCCATGGTGATAGTACGGGTATTCGAGTTTGAAGAAGAGAGTCGTCCTGTCGTTAGGTTCTGGTTATTAGCGTCAAAGGTGCCTCGGGTAATCGTTAAAGTACTGCCGGAATCAAGACTAAGGTCATCGACAAGCTGCCAACTGCCTCCAGTGCCATTAAAGATAAGGGAATATCCAAGGGTTTTTCCGTTACTGGTAATCGTTTTTGGACCTGAAGTTGCACGAAATGTAATATTGTTGCCTGCTCCCGTTATCGTCATGCCCGAAGCTAGAACCAAATTACCGTAGATATGCCAGTCACTTGAAGACAGTGTTCCAGTAAACCCCGTGAAATCTAAATTGCGTACGGAAGTTCCATCGGTAATAAAGACCGAATCTGATCCTGCGGTAATATTAAAATCAGCACTCGTGGCTTCATCTATGGAAGACCCTGTTATAGTTCTAGTTCCCGTAGAGCCACTATAATTAGAAACAATCGCATTGCCTCTATTAAGCGTTAAGTTGGTATTAGTTGAAGTATTCCAGATGGTAGTATTATTACCAGTTAACGTCCAGGTTCCTGTTCCCATGGTGATAGTTCTTGTATTGGAGTTAGAAGAACTAAATACGTTCACTGTTACATTTTTGTCATTAGCAGCAAAGATTCCCTGGGTAAGGGTGAGGGTAGCAGCAGTAGTTAAGTGATCCTGCAGGGTGTAGGTACCTCCCGAACCATTTTGGGTGAGGTTGTAGAAAGAAGAACTTCCGCTGGTGAGGGTGGCGCTTGAAGAAGTAGAAGTTAAATTAACCGTCCCTGCCCGCGCGGTAAAAGTGCCAGCATTACTCCAATTGCCCGTCAGCGTCAGACCGTAATTGCTGGTGGTATTGGCATCCAGCACACCCCCAGTATTAATCGTCAAATCATTAACCGTTTTGTTGCCATCTAAAATGGGGTCATTGGTAACATCGGCAATCACCACGTTATCGGTGTCGTTGGGTGCTGAGCCCGAATCCCAATTGGTACCGGTTGACCAAACCGTTGAGGTGGTGCCGGTCCAGGTGACCGTTCCCGCTGAAAACACCCAGTGAGGGGCGGACTCGGCGCTGTCGGTGTTGCCCGAATTTACACAACTGGTGCAAGTATTATTGTTGGTTGAGGTCTGGGAATCAATGACATCGAGGAAGTCGGCGGTTTGGGCGGCGCCCGTTAGGTCTAGGGTAAACTTGGTTCCCCCAGCACTGGAAACGATATTGATGCGGTCGTTGGCATCGCGGCCGTCGAGGGTTAATGTGTTGCTGACGGTATAGGTGGTGGAGGCCGTGAACGTAAGGGTTTCGTCGGTGCTGTCATTTAATCCTTCTGTTTTGGAGAGATTGTAAAACGTGGTGGTGCCGGTGATTGACTGATTGGTGCCGTCCAAGGTGACGGTGCCATTTTGGGCGGTAAAGGTTCCGGAGTTTGACCAGTTACCGGCGACATTTAATGTATAGTTGCTTCCCGAAACCGCGTCCAAGGTTCCGGCGGTGATGGTGAGGTTGGCGGCGACAGTGGTATTTCCGGCCAAGTCAAATGTCTCCGATGCATTATTGAGCGTCAAGTTATTGTAGATAACATTGGCGACGATGGTGTTGCCGATGGAATTGTTGCCGGTGTAGGTGACGGTTCCCGTGGTTACGCTGTAGCTGCCTGAAACAGAAAATGGCGTGCCGGTGGTGCCGGAAAGCGTGATGGTTTTCGAAGTACTAACAAGGGTGCCGGCGGTGACCGTAAGTACGCGGCTGACGGTAATGTCTCCTGCCAGAGTATAGGCCTCCGAAGCATTATTGACGGTTAGGTTATAGTAGGTGTCGGCGGGAATGGTGGTATTACCACCAGCATTGTTGCCGGTAAAACTTACGGTTGAGGTGGATTCGGTAAAAGTGCCTGCAATGCTAAAGGGGGTTCCGGTGGTGCCGGAAAGCGTGAGGGTCTGAGAGCCGGCGTCCAGGGTGCCGGCGGTAATCGTTAATACGTTGCTGACGGTTGTCGCATCTTGCAAAGTCCAGCCGCCGCCGGAACCATTGAAGGTGAGGTTGTAGAAACCCCCGGTTCCCGAGGTGATGGTTTTGCCGGTGGCGGTGGCGGTGAGGGTGACGGTGCCGGAGCGAGGAGTGAATGTGCCGGAGTTGGAATAATTATTACCGATACTTACTCCAAAATCGGAGCCGGACTTGGTGTCCAAAGTTCCGGCGGTGATGGTCAAATTATTGGTGGTGGCGAGGGCATCTTGTAACGTATACGTTCCTCCCGAGCCGTTTTGAGTGAGGTTGTAAAAACTGGAGCCGCCTGAAGTGAGTGTGGCGCCGGCGGAGGTGGAGGTTAAAGTGACAGTGCCGCTTCGGGCGGTGAAAATACCAGCGTTATTCCAGTTACCACCAACACTTAGTGAATAATTCTGGCCGCTGACGACGTCAAGAGTGGTGCTTGCAGTCATCACGAAAATATTGTTAACGGTTGTATTACCCGCCAAAACAAACGTTTCACTGGCATTATCAGGACCTAAATTGTAGTAGGTAACATTGGCGATGGTGGTGTTGCCGCCGGCGTTGTTGCCCGTATAAAAAACGGTGCCGGTGTTGGCAGTAAAGGTACCTGCACTGGTAAAGGGAGTGCCGGTGGTCCCGGAAAGGGTAAGATTAACTGATCCCCCATCCAGGGTTCCGTTAGTGATGGTTAATACATTTGAAACCGTGGCGGCATCTTGCAAAGTCCAGCCGCCGCCTACTCCATTGAAAGTGAGATTGTAAAAAGATGAACCACCAGTAGTAATGGTTTTTCCTGTAGCAGTGGCGGTGAAAGTGACGGTACCCTCCTGTGCGGCAAAGGTGCCTGCATTGGAATAGTTATTGCCGACGGTCAACGAGTAATTACTTCCGGCAACCGCGTCCAGCGTTCCCGCCGAAATGGTAAGGTTGGCATTGACGGTGGTGTCGCCGGCCAGTACGTAGGTTTCGCTTCCGTTATTTACCCGAAGGGTGCTGTAGGTCACATTGGCAATCGTTGTATTGCCTCCGGTATTGTTGCCAGTATAAGTGACACTACTGGTACCCGCGGTGAAGGTGCCTGAATTCGAAAAGGGAGCACCTGTGGTGCCGGATAAGGTGAGGGTAATATTAAATCCTAGCGCTAACGTACCATTCGTAATGGTTAAAACATTGCTAACTGTTGTATTATTTCCTAGTGTCCACCCTCCTCCCACGCCATTGAAAGTTAAATTATAGAAGGGCGCCCCCCCTCCCGCATCAGTGATGGTTTTTCCAGTGGCGGTGGCATTGAAAGTAACGGTGCCGGATTGAGCGGTAAAGGTGCCGCCGTTGAAAAAATTATTACCGATGGTAATGCCATAATTAGAGCCCGACTTGGTATCCAAAGTTCCTGCGGTAATGGTTAGATTATTTGATACCGTTAAAGCATCCTGCAGGGTGTAAGTGCCTTCAGAACCGTCTTGGGTCAGATTATACAACGATGAAGCATTGGTTTTTAAGGTGGCGCTGGCGGAGGTGGAGGTTAGAGTTACCGTAGAAGAACCGTGGGTGAAAGTGCCGTTGTTGGAGAAGTTGCCGCCAACTGATACCGTACCTCCCGGGGCGAAGGTGTGGCTAACAGGAATGTATAATGATTTGCCGGCGGCGATGGTGAGGGGATCGCCGTCATCGTCACTTACAACAGAATAAATTGCCGAAATATCGGTATCAGCATTATTATCGCCAGTGTCTAAATTAGTATTGGTGAGCGAACAGGCATTATCACAACGGGTGATTAAATAGTTTTGGAAAATATGAACACTGGTTTGATCGCTCCCGGAGGCCAATGTTACCGTTACTCCCTTTTCGGTTTCGCCGTCTATATATAGAGTGAGCACGTCGTTGGCAGAGATGGTAAGACCGGTGATGGAGTATACTCCGCTGGCATCGGTGTCGTCGGTGCCGGCTGCGGCCGCACCGTTGATAGAGATCGCCACAGTTTTTAAAGATCCTATATTGGTAACACCTTCGTCAGTGTAGACGGTGCCGCCGATGGAATACGTGGGAGCAAACCAGCCAGTGGTATTGCCCGAATCGGTGGAATTGGCGGGGCTTAAGGGAAGCGAAACCCCGCTTGAATTATCGGTGGCGGTGTTGTAGGAAACCGTCAGGTAGCCGGTGGTTGAAAACGTTGAGGATCCGGTAAAGTCAATGGTGGCGGCACTAGCGGCGGAAGCGGCGATGATGAGGTTATCGTCGGCATCTAATCCATCTAAGATGAGGGTGCTGCTAATGGTCGTTGTAGTTCCCGAAGTAAAAGTTAACGTTTTGTTGGTAGCATCGTTAGTGGTTTCCTGTTTTACTAAAGCGGCAAAGGTAGTACTGCCTGCAAGGGTCTGGTCAGTGCCGTCCAACGTGACCGTTTGCGTGTTAGCATTAAAGGTACCTGCCGTATTGGTAAAATTACCGGCAACGGTAATGCCGGCTCCAAGCTGGAAAGTATCTGAAGCGCCGTCGGTGGCGTTAAGGATAAGATGATGATAATCAGTATTTGAGCCGGTAATGGTAATGGTGTCAGTGGCGGCGTCGCCATCCCCAACGTAGGTAACCGTTGAACCAGAGTTTAGAGTTGGCGCCGTTGTAGTTTCGCTACCAGCGCGCTGAAAAGTACCACCATCTTCCACGGTAAAAGTCGAACCACAGGTAAATGTTTTATTGGTAATAGCAAATGCCCCTTCCACCACATTGCAAGTGGTGCCGGTGGTAAAATTCGTGGAAAGCGAGGCGGCGTTGCTGCCGGTTTTGTCTACTTTAAATACGCCTGACATCGTGCCGGCGTTTTGGGTAATAGTCTGGGCACTGCTTCCGCCCATGGTTAAGGTAAGATTGGCGCCTCCAAAGGTGTCGGTAGTGGACATGCTGAATGCTCCCTGCACCGTCCAAACCTTGGCAGCGGCGGGATTGTTAATGGCTCCATCGGTTCGGGTAAGGGCTCCGGAAATAGTACAATCATCACCGACCGTAACGGTTCCCGAACTGGTTTTATTGACCGTAAAACTGCCAAGCGTCACACCTCCACAAGTTAAAGTGCCACTGGTGGTACTGCCATCAAAAGTAACCGCTGAACTGGCCGGAAACACAGCCCCAGAAGTAACCGTTAAACTCCCATTAAAAGTCATCGTAGGAGTAGCGGCGGTAGTAAGGGTAGAACTTGCGCCGGCAGTAAAGGATCCTATGATACCAGTTCCGGTAGCCGAATTAACATCAAGCGTGGCTAAGCTACTCATGGTAATCGTGCCGTTGTTGGTCATATTTCCATTTTGGGTCCAGGCGGTAACGCTTCCTGAAATGACTCCTGTTGTGACAGAGTTGGTAATACCCCCGTCCACATTTGAAGTGAAAGTTCCAGTTCCTACGGTGATGGTACCATTGTTAGTTAAGTAATACTGACCATTTACGGTATCGGCGTTATTCAATGTAAGCGTGGGAGAATTGCCTAACGGCAAAGTAGTACCAGAGGTAACCGTGAAAGTTGGGGTAACTGAACCATTGCTAATGCTACGGTTAATAGTTACCGAGGCAAAGGTAACTCCTGAGGCATTAACAGTACTACTTGCAGTAATGGCTCCGTCAAAGGTTACGGTGGGATTGGTGGGAAAGGTGGCCCCAGAAGTAACCGTCAAACTCCCATTAAAAGTCATTGTGGGGCTGGCAGCGGTGGTTAATGTCGAGGCGGAGCCACTGGTAAACGACCCAATGATACCAGTTCCGGTAGCCGAATTAACATCAAGCGTGGCTAAGCTACTCATGGTAATCGTGCCGTTGTTGGTCATATTTCCATTTTGGGTCCAGGCGGTAACGCTTCCTGAAATGACTCCTGTTGTGACAGAGTTGGTAATACCCCCGTCCACATTTGAAGTGAAAGTTCCAGTTCCTACGGTGATGGTACCATTGTTAGTTAAGTAATACTGACCATTTACCGTGTCGGTATTATTTAATGTAAGAGTTGGAGAGTTACCGAGGGGAAGGGTAGTACCATTGGCTACAGTAAAAGTGGGAGCCAAACTGCCAGTAGCGATAGTACGATTAATGGTTACCGAGGTAAAGGTAACTCCTGAGGCATCGACAGTACTACTTGCACCGATGGCTCCATCAAAGGTGACGGTGGCATTGGTAGGAAAGGTAGAGGTGCTATCAACGGTTAAACTCCCATTGATAGTAAGAGTGGGACTAGAAGCAGTAGTTAGGGTATCACTAGCACCGTTAGTAAACGAGCCAATTGAGGCAATTCCAGCGGCATTTGTTTGTGAATTAACATCTAGGGTAGCTAAACTACTCAGAGTAATGGTTCCATTATTAGTGATGTTTCCGTTCTGAGTCCAAGAAGTAACGCTTCCGGAGATGGTCGATCCCCCAGAATTAGTAATACCTCCATCTACAGTTGAGGTAAAAGTCCCGGTTCCTACGGTAATAGTACCATTGTTAGTCAAATAGTAGGCACCATTAACAGTATCACTATTATTTAATGTAAGCGTGGGAGAATTGCCCAAGGGAATTGTAGTATTACTGGTTACAGTAAAAGTCGGAGCAAAACTACCAGTAGAAATTGTCCTGTTAATAGTGACTGCATTAAACGTAACACTAGAGGCATCAACGCTAGTGCTTGATGTTGAAGTTCCATCAAAGGTCACCGTCCCCGAATTGTGGGTAAACGTCGGCGAGCTGGAAGTGGTTAAACTTCCCGAAATAGTCATGGTGGCGCTGGTGCTGGTGAAAGCGGTGCCGGCGTTGGAAAGGGTGAAACTTCCGTTAATGTCAATGGCGGCATCACCCACGGTAAACGTTCCTCCCAATTGAGAATAATTACTGGAGCCAACCGTCAAAGTAATGGTAGTGTTTTGGGTGACGGTGCCGGTGTACCCGCTTTCCATACTAAAACCGGCCAAACTCCAGTTGGCATCAATGTTAGCGGATGTATCACAATCGGCATCAAATATAGCAACATCGCTTGAGCCGGGAACACTGGCTACAAGGCTCATGCAACTGCCGCCCGTCGGAGCATCGCTACCCCAACCACCCTCACTTACGTTTGACGGATCTATCAATGCAACCCAATACCGGCTGGCGTTGTGCATTAACAGTCCATCGGCAATATAGGTATGGTTACCCGAAACCGTAAAGCGAGTCCACTGGATGTGATCTTCTCCATTACGGATGCTGGTAATTTTTATTGGCTGGTGATTGGCATCGTAGATGATGTCACCGACATTTAGTTCCGAAGCGTGAACCAAACGATCTTTGGTAAAAATGGATTGATCCTTAAACAGTTCCCATGTCTCGTTAATTAAATAGTACGTAAAAGGGACTTCTGTATAATTAGTTTCATTTCCTTGTTCATCTTTTTCCCAATAATGGTAGTCCTCTGGTCTGCGTTGTTCTATGTTTTCCACCTGATTGACCACTTGCTGGCCGTTTTCGTAACCGATGATTTCGTCACCAATGTTAAGTTCTGAAATATTTTTATAGCCCGTGGGGGTGAGAATTTTGTTAGGACTATAATCAAAATCGGCATAGACGATGTAGTCGATGGAGATTGCTTGGGTCGCGCCGCTCTCTGCGCCGCCCGCAGGCGGCGCGACGCCCGTAATTTTCAAATCAAAAACCTCCGTTGGCGTTTGCAAATTCGTGAGCAAAATTTCATGAAATCCTTCATTGGTAATATTGCCTGAAGTGGCAATAATATCCCCCTCGGTCAGATTACCTTCGGCATCAGTGTACACCGGATATACTTCGATGGCGCCGATGGTATCCGATTTTGCGTATAATTTAATATTATTCTGGCTGGTAAAGGGAATTTCAAAAGTGACTCGGACGTATTGATTGTTTTCAATAGTTGCATAGTTATTGTCTTGAAACGAAACCTGGTCATAAATATCGGCAATAATATTTTTATCCTGGTCCAGTTGGAAGGCCTTGGAAATGAAAATAATATTAAAAGTTTGCTCGGACAAATGCGGCACAGTCCATTCCAGGTAATCCAGTTTTCCATTTTGGTCGGTATCGTGAGCGGTAAAGGGCATTATTTGGCCGTCATTATTAACCCATTTTATTTGGATTTTACTTTCCTGCCCCACGTTGAAAATTTCCGGTATGGTAGTGAAAGCCAATACATTGGTGAGAGGATTTTTTGGATCTTCGTTTTCGGCAAACACCGTTACTTCCTTTCCAGTGGCGGTATCTTGCTCGGTAATTTGCGGCGCGGGAAGTTCGTAATCAATTTGGATAAATTCCTCTTCGTCACTCTGCGCTGCTTCTGGCAATAACGAATCGTCTGTTGTGTTTTGATCAGGCGCGCTTTCGTTGCTTTCGTCATTGCGAGGCGCATCCGAAGCAATCTCACTCTCGTCATTGCGAGCCGAGTCCAGAGGCGAAGGCGAAGTCCCGACTTCATCGAGGATCCCTGATGGCTCTGGCATCGGGACAATCTCATTACTTGAAACCACCGGCTGGTCAGAAGAAGAGACGGTTTGGATTGCCTCGGCACTTGAAATTGATTCGCCCAGCACCTGTCCGGCACTTTCAAAGACGGGGTCGCCTGATGGCGCAAATGACACAGGTTCTTGTGAAACCGTGGACGTCGGGCCTCCACGGTTTTCCGTGGCTGGCGCTTCGGTTTCGTCAGGCATATTTTCATCAAGGCCTTCTTCTGAAAGATCAACCAGAATAGCATCCGGAGTTTCGATTATTTCTGGGGTGATGGATTCGGTTGGATCGTCGCTGGTGGAGGTGTCGGCGGATGCGGATTCAGCGGGGATTGTTTCGCTTTCCGGGACTTCGGGAATTGTTTCCGATTCAATGGGATCGGGAAGTTCGGAAGCTGTACGAGGTCCGACCTCGTCCAGAACGGGAACTTCGACGAGCGGCGCCTCGGGTGCGACTGGTTCAGGGGCTGAAGATTCCGGGACAGACGGCTCGGGGGCTACGCTTTCTGGAGCCGGCGCCTCGGGCGCCGGCTCTTGGACAACTGCTTCCTCGCTGGCGCTGGCTTCCGCGGCAATTAATTTTTTGGCAAAAATATTGGCAAACCTGCCAACCATGGCGCTTAATCCGTCGGAAACGAAAAGACCGAAGTTAATAAAGCTAAGGGGGGAACCGCTGGTAATTTTTCTGTTGGCGCTCGCCAATTGCTGACGTTCTAAAAGAGTTAGCTGGCCACTTAAAAATTCATTATTTGAAGAGGTAATTTTTTGAGCTTCCTTCTGGCTAATTCGCTTGACGGTAATGTTAGTCGCCCCTTTGGGAAGGGCCACTAAATACCGGTCTTTGGTAATGGCGGTGCGGTTGACCAGCGTTGTGTATGGCACGGGCAAATGGGCCACCACCGGAGCGGTTTGCACCGTTGCCACCTGTTTAATTATTTTACCTTCGAGCACGTAGCGTTGGACACGCGAAAAAAGCAAATTACCGGAAACCGTCGCGCAGGAAACAAATAAGAGTACCAGGGCAACCCACTGGCGCAGGGAGAGGCGGCGGGAAGGGAAAATTCTTTTTAACGCGTGTAAGTACATCAAATGCAACGTTTTGCCACACGTCATTGCGAGGCGGCGCGCCCGCGGGCGCGCCGCCGTGGCAATCTCGTTTAAACGATTGTAAACAGTAAGTCCAACCCGCGCGGCGGCCGCCGCCGCGCGCAATGACGGCAACAAAGAGCCAACAAACCGTTTGCAATACCAATTTTTTGCCCGGGCAAAGAAACGTAAAAAAGATCGGATGGAAAACCACCGATCCTTATCAATGATCCTCACGTTCACAAAAACCGGCGCCTCTTTTTTCGCCTGTTTAATAGGTATAGCAAAGGAATGAGTTACTGGTTTACGTTTCATTAAAAAAATAACGTTACGAGTAGTAATTCTGTTTATTGTACCACACAATTAATGGGGAAATATATACGATTGGCTGTGGATAAAACATGACCCCTCACACCTCCACCGTCATTGCGAGGGCCCGCAGGCCCGAAGCAATCCCATCGTCACTCTTATTTAGATTGCCACGTCGTCCCGACTGCGGTCGGGACTCCTCGCAATGACGACGGGTGGGTGCATGAGGCGGAGGGGGGTTACAATCGTAGCTATTGAAAAAATCTTATTTAGTGTTAAAGGTAACATAATGGATAAAGAAAATGTGTTGCTTCGAAAAAATATCGATCGACTTCCCGTGACGACGGGAGTGTATTTGTTTTGTAAAAATAAAGAAATTGTATATATCGGCAAGGCCATTAATATTAAAGAACGGGTTAAAAATCATTTTCTCCAGCCGACCCATAAAGACGCATTTTTTATAAAAAAAATTACCAATATACGCTTCCTTTCAACAAATTCCGAAATTGAGGCCTTGCTACTGGAAGCGCGACTCATCAAAAAATACCAACCAAAATTTAATTCGGTGTGGCGCGATGACAAACATTATTTTTACGTGGCGATCGCCTCCGGCCGCGGACTTACGCGGAAATTAACGCAGAACAACGCGGAAATATTTCCGTATATTTTTATTACTCATCAACCAAGAACACTTTCCGTCATTGCGAGCATCAGCGAAGCAATCTCTTTAAAAACTAGATTGCCGCGCCGCCTGCGGGCGGCTCGCAATGACGAGAAAAAAATAAAATATATTGGGCCATTTGTGGATGGAACTTCTTTGAAAAAAACCTTAAAATATTTGCGCAAAATATTTCCATTTTATACGAGCCCCAGACATTCGAAAAAAAATTGTACCTGGTGCCATTTAGGTCTTTGCCCCGGACCGAACTCGGACATTCAGGCATACAAAAAAAATATTAAAAAACTAATATTAATTTTACAGGGAAAGAGAAAGACGGTTTTGCGCGCACTAAAAAGAGAAATGCAAAAACTTTCAGATGAAAAAAAATTCGAAGGGGCGGCAAATGTGCGAAACAGAATATTGGCCCTGGAAAACATCATGGCTCACGCCAATGTCATAGAAAACAGCCCTGAAGCAAAAAATCCATTTTCCACAAATTTCCACGATCGTGGAAATTTGTGGAAAAATATGTATTGGCAAAAAACTGAAAAAAAACTGCGGGAATTATTACAAGTTAAAACCCCTATTTCAAAAATAGAGTGCTATGATATTTCAAACATCCAGGGCAAGCAAGCCGTGGGTAGCATGGTCGTATTTATTGGCGGTAAACCCGATAAGAGTCAGTACAAAAAGTTCCGTATCAGAACGGAAAACAGACCCAATGATATTGCTATGTTGAAAGAAGTGTTAACGCGGCGCCTCCTGCACCCTGAATGGGGGTATCCGGAAATTATGCTTATTGACGGCGGTATTGCACAATTAAATGTTGGGATAACTGCGAAAAATAATACTCGTACAAATCAGACGGCCGTCGGATTTGTACGAGATATTAAAAATATAAAAATAATTTCTATGGCAAAAGGAAAACGAGAACTTTTAATAGAAAATCAAAAAATACATATCCCCTTAAAAAATCTTTCCCAAGAAGTATACAACCTCATTGTACACCTTGATGATGAGGCACACCGCTTTGCCATTACCTATCATAAAAAGTTACGGAAAAAGGAATTATTGAAGGAGGCATAAGGGTATCGCCGCGTCGCCC